>WNEV01000003.1_pt1 | contig 123666 bp, 105 predicted proteins | sample 5399861 | NCBI WGS metagenome assembly WNEV01 (sample SAMN13153335, study PRJNA577476) | soil metagenome | isolation source: 40 cm grassland meadow soil 2 days after 3rd rain plot 2 | place: USA:California | collected 2015-11-11 | reverse complement strand
CCACAGAGCGTGGAACCACACCTTCAGAGGAGTGCGCGTGTCCTGGAAAATCGTCCCCGCAGTCCAACGAAGCTTGGTACGCACAGCGCGCACACTGCCAGAGCGCGGAACGCAGCCGCCATCCTCTGCTTTCCCCACAACGGGGACAGCGAAACCCTTCCGGCCAGCGCACCCGGAAAAGATAATCACGACAAGCTTCCTCCGATCGGAAGCGCCTTTCGAAGTCCGCCAGCGTGCGCGGATAGTCTTCCATGGCCTGCTACACTACCTGTTGTGGTTACCTGAGTTAAATGGATACCCCATTTGTATGAATATCCAAGGCAAGGACTTACAAAATTTGCATTTCGTAAGTGATTGATTCCAAAGGACACGTTTGTAGTTGTGAAGGACCAGTAGGATTCAAAAATGGAGACTTGAAAAAGAAAGCGGGAGCAAAGCTCCTGTCGTCCAGACGCAGTTTATATTAGGTCAAATATACTATAAGTTATAATAAAGTCAAGGGCGATTTTGGAATAGGCGCATCCGACGCTGGCGTGGGCCAGCGCCGGATGCCCTCGGAAGTTTGCCGCTTCGCGCGGCGCGGCGGCAGTTGGGCGAACGGAAGCCGACCGCTTGAGAGTTGATCAAGTTGTGCTGGCAGTCTTCTTGGCGGGAGCGCCAGGGCGATACTTGGCGCGGACGCGCTGCAGGTCGTGGCGCAGCTTATTGTCTTCGTCTCCAAAGGCAGCGTCGCGCTCGTCCCGTGGGCTCTTGTCCAGATTTGCTTTCTGCCGCGCGGTGATAAAGCTGCCGTCGATCTGCTTCTGGTGCCACTTGCCGTCCTGCGGGTCGAACCAAGAGATGTAGCAACCGGCCGGAACCTCAAGCGCCTTATTCAGGCGAGCGAGGAAATCAAACTGCGTGCCCGCCGGGGCTTTGGTGTCGTAAAACTCCCGGGTAGTAAAATCCGAGACGGAGATCCCGTTGATTGGATAGGCAAAGACTTCGCAAGGGTCGCCGACTTCGACCAAGTACTCAACTTGATGTCCATCGGATGCGGGATCGATATCCGGATCACGGATAAGTTTGTGCCCCAGCGGGTCGACGAGCATTTCAAGAAGCTCATGGCTGGCGGTGATGCTCCAGTCGTTGCCGGCTTGAATTTCAGCGAAGGGCTTGCCGTTCTTGTCCAGATGGACGCCCAAACCGGCGCTGGATTGATCGAGAATGGTCATTGGCCAAGCGCGAGCTGGGACGGCTTCTCCCAAATCAAGCGCCTGCACCTGAGCGTGGACTCCCCAGACGGGAGTGAAATCGCGGTCAAGTTGGATTTGCAAGGCCTGTGCTACCTGATCGACTTGGTCGAAGGGTAGTTTCATCGAGGACTTGTCTTGAAGTGTGACATGACGAATTTTCATTCGGGGACCTCCTGTACGAGGCGAAAGCCTCGGATTGAGGGCCGTAACTGTACTCTAAAATAGTGCAACCTACAACAGGGCTCACGTTGAAAATCCGGCCTCGCGGGAGGCTCGGGCAACCACGAAACAATTCGTGACGCGCGGAGAGAAGATCAATCTCAAAGTGAGTCACGGTGGCACGGTGATGTCACGGGTTGAGACGGTTTTCAGGCCGGTGTCGGTGAAATCCGGGTCATGGCGTGGTGATCAGATGGCCACAAAAAAATATCGCTGAGGAAAAGGGACCGAGGACACCGCGATGAAAAAAAAGAAGATGGCGGCATCAAGCTGCCGATACAAGTTGTGTGCGGGGGATTTTTCGGCGGCCTGACTGGCAACGGACGAATTGTCGGACGTTGTGGCATGCGCGGTGCATATATCCGGGCATTGGTCCGCGCACGCGACGGTTGGTCACCGGGGGAAATGGTGCAATGCGCTGGCGAGACCACAACCGCAGCCGAAAATGACTGTCGGAAGTGGCTGTTCGTGGCCGTAGGAATTGACTCCCCCAACCGCCAAGTCTCCTGAGGAAACACCTCAAAAGTGCGCAGCAGGTCGAGATGCTGTGCAAATCAAAGAACGTAAAGAAGTTGTATTTTACGGCTGGATTCCTCCCCTTCCTTTTCATCAACATGACTGTGGTTATCTGCGCGCCAACAGCGAGAGCGCAAGACCCCAGTTCTGAGCAGACGGACGGAATCATTTCCGGGACCGTGCTGCTGAAGACGGGCAACCGGCCTGCGAGCCAGGTGGCGGTAAAACTGAAATCGCATGCGGTGGGAATCTTCCGCAGCGTCCTGACGGACTTTGAAGGCCACTTTGAAGTGCGAAGCCTCCCTCCCAGCACATACGAGATCGTTGTCGATGAACCGGGGTACGAGCCGGCGCAAACCAGCACACAGGTCGACGGCACGGCCTCGAAGCTGGTGCTTTACCTGAATTCGTCGAATTTGCGGCCAATGGAGCGGAATAACTACATCGTTTCGGCACGCGAGTTGAGGATTCCGGGTAAAGCGTGGAGTGAGTACGAAAAGGGAGTGGAAAGGCTGACAAAGAAAGATCTAGCCGGAAGCCTGGCCCACTTCACGAAAGCTACCCAGGCGTTCCCCGAGTATTACGAGGCTTACTATCACGTGGGAGTGGTGGAAACTACGCTAGGCCACTTCGATGAAGCGATGCAGGCTTTTCAAAAGGCCATTGACCTGAGCAGCGGGAGGTACGCTTGGGCAGAGTTCGGCTTCGGGTATCTATTTTTTCTGCAGGGAAAACCAGAAGAGGCGGAAATCGCCGTGCGCAGAGGATTGGAGTTGGACAGCAGCTCGCCCGACGGCTACGCCATCCTGGCTATGGCGCTACTACGGCTCCATCGCGCGGACGAGGCGGAAAGAAGCGCACGTGAAGCGCTCCTGCGAAACCCCAACTTTGCGCCGGCCTATTTGGTGTTGTCGGATGCTTGTGGAGAAAGGCACGAGTATCAGGCGCAATTGCAAGGCCTAGATGCCTATTTGAAGCTTGAGCCGAATGGCCTAGGGAGTGAGCACGTCCGCCAGGTGCGTGAAGCAGTCCAGCGACTGGCGGCAAAATCTCATTCCGAAGATTGAGCTTGCCGCATACTTCCACATAACCGCTTTCAGGAGGCAGCGCGTTTGCGCCAGAAGAAGTAGGCGGGAAGGCCGATGAGAAACAGAATGATGGCGGCGGCGAGGTTCGTGAATTGGGAAGGGTCGCGAAAAGCTAAATAGACAGCGTTGGCGACGATGGCCGCAGCGGCAAGGACAAAGAGCATGGGCGTCCAGGGATAGCCGGGAACGCGATAGGGAATGGCCCGCCCTGCCGAAGCACGGCGAAATGGGAAAATGGCGGCAGCGCCGAGCCCGTAGAAGATCCAGCCGATAAAAATCACGCCGCCAATCAATGCACTGAAACTTCCCAACTCACCGGCACAAACCAGAACTGCCGACCAAACGCCCAGTCCGACGATGGCTGCTGCGGGCGTCAAGAACCGGGGATGGACTTCGGCGAGTTTCTTGAAAAAGAGTTTGTCGTTGGCCATGGCATAGAAAACGCGCGGGGCAGTAAGGATTACGCTATTGGCGGCGCTAAACGTGGAAATCAGAATGGTGAGTGCTACGATCTTGCCTGCCCATGAGCCCAGCACCGAAGTGACGGACGTTGCGGCGATGGTGTCGCTAGCGGCCATGTCCGCTGGGCCGAGAGCGAAGAGGTAAGCGACAACGGCGATAAGATAGAGCCCGACGAGAATCAGGGAACCCATCAGAAAAGAGCGCGGAAAGGCTTTTTGCGGATTAATGACCTCGCCGGCGCTGTACGTGCCGAATTGCCAGCCTTCATACGCCCAGAGAACCGCAATCATCGCCAGCCCGAAATTGGACCATAGACCCAGTCCGCGCTGGACGGCACCGAAGGCGGACGGAATATCACGCGCGTGATGGCCGAAGGCCAGCAGCAAAGCGCTGAGGATGACGATGATGCCCATTTTGACGAGGGTGGTCCAATTTTGAAGGTCTGAACTCTTACGCGTACCCCAGACGTTTATGACCGTTACGACTCCGATCATCACCATGGCAGAGATGGTCTGTTCCACCGGAGAAATGGGAATCACTCTGGCGAGATACTCGCTGAAGGCCCGCGCCAAGGCCGCGATCGAACCGCTGGCGATCACCAGGAAGAGACACCAACCATACAAGAAGGCCGCGAGACGCCCGAAGCCGTCACGAATGTAGCAGTACAGGCCGCCTGCTTCGGGATTGGCAGCGGCAAGCTCGGCATAGGTTAGCGCGCCGAGCAAGGAGAGGACTCCTCCAGCCACCCAAACCAGGAGGGAGAGGCCGACAGAGCCGTTGACCTGACGAAGAATGGGGCCGGGCGTCCGAAAAATGCCGGAGCCAATCACGGAGCCGATAAAGAGGAGGAGAAGATCGCGGAGGCGAAGTGTGCGGACGAGTTCGGGCATGAGTCTGGCACCGGACGGCGCGCTTTGGCCAAAGGCATCATAACCGGAGATTGGAAACGGTCAACGGGGATTTGGAGAAAAATAGAGCGGCGCAGGCATGAAACAGAGCAGGAAGACAAGAAGCGCAAGAAACGCTCCCAAGCGGCGAAGCGGGTCGAGCGGAGTGGGATCGTAAATGGGCGGGATGCGAAGGAAACGCATGCCGAGAAGAAGGATTCCCCACACGTACCAGCCTTGCCAGAAACCAAACAGTCCGAGCGAGAGGAGAGCCAGGGGAAGAAGCATGGAAACGTAAAGGTGGAGGCGGGGATCGAGCGATCGCAGAATGTGTCCGCCGTCCAGCTGGGCGACGGGCAAGAGATTGAGTGAAGTGGCGAAAAGCCCAACCCACGCGGCGCGGCCAATCGGATTGAGCAAGAGCATGCCGGGGTGAACATCTGGATGCAGGACGGAAGCGAAGAGTCGCAACAGGAGCGGAGTGCCGAAGGCCAGGTCGACGGTGCGAGTGTCGTCAAGGCCGGGAACAATTTTCGCGTGGAGCACGCCGTAAGCAAGCGCGGGAACCGCCAGTAGGAATCCTACGAGAGGACCGGAAGCGCCGACGTCAAACAGGGCGCGAGTTGTACGAATCGGGGAACGAATGAGAATGAATGCGCCGAAGGTGCCCATCAGCGAGGGAAAGGGAATAAAAAAAGGGTAGCTAGACCGGATGTGATGATGGCGGCAAGCGAAGAAGTGGCCGAGCTCATGGGCGAGGAGAATGGTGAGCAAAGTGAGAGCGAAGGGCAAGCCGGCGGCAAGAGCCACGGGATGTCTGTAAAAAAGGGTGAAGGCGCTCACAAATTCGTCGAACGCAACAGCCTGATTCTGTGCGTAGGCGACGGCGAATTGAGTACCGGCGACCAAGCACGTGCAAAGAGTGAGGAGAAAAAGAACACCGGCAAGATAAAGCGACTTAAGCGAAGGGCGAGGAGGAACGGTAGTGTAGGGCAAAGGCCCGTATGGAATGGCGCGCCAATCCAAGTTGATAGGAATAGGTGGCGGATTATTTTCTTGGGGCGGAGTGCTCACGAGGTGGCCAATGTGTTGAATAAGATCGATACGAACCAGTACAGCACAATTGCGCGGGTTCGCGCCAGTTTCGAATGGATCAGGAGTTTGTTTGCCGGAGTTGCTTGCGAGGAAACCGAAACGCGGCTATGCCGATTTCTTATCTTCGTCGATGCCTTGAAGCTCTTTGCCGGGTTTGAAGCGGACGGCTTTGCCGGGCGGAATGTTGACTTCTTCGCCGGTGCGGGGATTGCGGCCGATGCCGGTCTTGCGCGGTTTCACGCTAAAGACGCCGAAGCGGCGGAGTTCGATGCGCTGGCCGCGGCCGAGAGCCTGCTTCAACGATTCGAAAACCGTTTCGACCGCTTGCTCGGCTTTTGTGCGGCTGATGTTCGTTGTGGCCACGACGGCATTTACGATGTCCAACTTAATCACGCAATCCTCCCGCGCTTCCGAGGCAGATGCTAGAGGGTGTGGCCTAGGTTGTCAAGACGGGAGGGGTAATCTACACTGAACATCTTTTGCCGCGCTCCATCGAAACAATTTGGTGCAGCAACAAAACGAAAAGACAAATCGAAGTTACATTTCTTGGGGAGGAATGGATGGCCGTCAAGCCCGACCGTTGGATCCGGCGCAAAGCGCTGGAGCAAAAGATGATCGAGCCGTTTACCGACCGGCAGGTGCGAGAGGGAGTGATCAGTTACGGGGTTTCGTCGTACGGTTACGATATCCGCGTGGCGGATGAGTTCCGGATTTTCACGAACGTGAATTCGACGACCGTGGACCCCAAGCGGTTTGATCCGAAATCGTTTGTGGAGTTTAAAGGCGAGGTGTGCATCATTCCGCCGAATTCATTTGCGCTGGCGCGGTCGGTGGAATATTTCCGGATTCCGCGGAACGTGCTGACGATCTGCGTGGGCAAATCGACCTATGCGCGATGCGGAATTATTGTGAACGTGACGCCGTTCGAACCGGAGTGGGAGGGGTTCGTGACGCTGGAAATCAGTAACACAACGCCGCTGCCGGCGAAGATTTATGCGAATGAAGGGCTGTGCCAGGTGATTTTCTTCGAATCGGATGAAGATTGCGAAGTGAGCTACAAGGACAAGAAAGGGAAGTACCAGGCGCAGAGCGGGATTGTGCTGCCCCGGCTGTAGGGATACAAAGAAGCCTTATTTTGCATTCACGGTGACTGTAGGGCTGTCGAGCGGGTAGCCGCGCTCGCGCCAGGCGCCCAGACCGCCCTCCAGCGGGCGGATGCGCGTGACGCCGTTTTTCCTGAGGAGCAGCGCCACACGGGCGCTGGTGGCTTCGTTTGGTCAAGTACAGTAGAGGATGATTTCGCGATCGCGCGGCAAGCGGTCGTTCTTCTCCTCCAATTCCTTGGAGTCCATGTGAAAGGCGCCGGGAATAGTTTCCGGATCGGCTTCAAAGTCCATCGAGTGGCGCAAGTCAACGATAACCAGTTCTTCGCCGGCGTCGATTTTTTCCTTTAGCTCATCCGCGGTAATGCGCGAGATACGAAGATCGCGGAGAAAGCGCTGGCGAGCAACAAATTTATAGGCGATGTACGCGCCGAGAACGCCGAGAAGAAGGACCAACAGCCAGCCGCCGAGAGCGGCGAGATGCTCGGCCAGACGCTCAATCTCACCACTGAATAAGTAACCGAGGCCGAGGAAAGAGCCGGCCCACAGGAGCGATCCCATGGCATCAAACAAGAGGAAACGCCGCGGACGCATGTGAAAGATGCCCGCCAGGGGAGGGGCAACCGTGCTCAGACCAGGTAGAAATTTTGCAAGCAAAAGCGAGCGCGCACCTTGCTTCGAAAAAACGCCTTCGGTGCGGCGAACGCAGGAATCCGGCTCCAGTGAAATCTTGCAGAGAAGCTGGAGAATCCTGATGCCTTTGCGGCGGCCAAGCTGATACCAGATGGAATCGGCCGACACGGCCGCGAAGATGACGTAGAAGAGCGAGGCGAAAAAGTTCAAGTGGCCTGTACCGGCGAGAGCGCCGGCCGCGAGCAGTAGGGGCATCGAAGGAACCGGAAGTCCGATTTGCTCCGCGAAAACCCATCCGAGCAACAGAATGTATCCGTGATGGAGAAGGAATTCGAGCGTGCGATGCATGGCTGGGCAGGGTTGGCGGTCTCCGGTTATTTCGCTGCGAAAGAAGCAGTATGCCCCCACTTACCGGCCATGACAAATTCCGCGATCGATTTGCGTGTTCTAGGCGCCAGCTCGCGATCCTTCAAAGGCGGAGGCAGGGAAGCGGGATCGCCCGGGTAACCGATGGCGACCGCCGCGATGGGTGCCCATCCCGCGGGAATCCCAAAGACCTGGCGCGCTTTTTCTGGATCAAATCCGGCCATCTGATGGACAGCCAGGCCGCGCGCGGTCGCCTCCACGGAGAGCAGGGCAGTGGCCGCGCCAGTGTCATATTGGGCGTTGCGGTTAGGGGCATTGTTATTAGCAAATGCCAGTTTCGCGACAGCCAGCCCCAGCACGGGAGCGCCGTTAGCCCACTGGGCATTGAATTCCACGAGCACGCTCAATATTTTCTCAAAATTGTCTTTTTCGTCTTTGGTTGCAACGATATATGCCCAGGGCTGTTCGTTAAAGCTGGAAGGCGCCCAGCGGGCAGCCTCGAAAATGCTGCGTAGAACGTCTTGAGGAACAAGCTTATCGGCAAAAGCTCGGGGGCTCCAACGGTCGCGGATTAGTTCGTGAACGGGGAAATCGCTTGGCGCCGGTTTCTGCATGAGTTTGATTCCTTTTGGTTGAGCGAATTTATTTGATGATGCAAACGGGGCGGGCGGTGCATGCGCACCGGCCGCCCACCCCCTACGACACTACTCTCAGCGCCCGTCAATTGCCTGGTTTTGGCGCTTGCTTGATCATTTCGGCATCGATGGTGATATTGACGTCATCACCGACGACCACGCCGCCGTTGTCCAACGTGGCGTTCCATTTCACGCCGAAGTCCTGACGATTGACTTTTGACGAAGCGTTTATAGCGATCCTTTGATTGCCCCAGGGATCTTTCACGGGAGGTGTGGGTCCATCCACGTCGAGCACGACTTCCTTGGTCGTGCCGCGAATGGTGAGATCGCCGGTGACTTTGAGCTTACCGGGGGCGACCTGCTCGACTTTCTTGGATTTGAAAGTCATGGAGGGGAAGTGCGCGACGTCAAAGAATTTGTCGCTGCGCAGGTCATTGTCGCGAGCGGGCTCGCGGGTATCTACAGTCGAGACGTCGATAGTGACGTCGACGGAGGATTTGGTGATGTCCTTGTCGTCCAGCACGACCGTGCCGTTGACCTTGCTGAAAGCTCCGCGCACTGTAGCAATGGCCATATGACGGACCGAAAACTGCGCGGACGAGTGCTGCGGATCAATCTTCCACTCGGACGTGGCCGCGCCGGCGGGCAGCGACAGAATGGCCGTGAGTCCGGCAGTTACTGCGATTCGAGATAGATAGTGGCCCATGTTTTTCTCCTCTTCTTGTTTGATTGGTGATCGAAACTCGCTCCAAAAGGTCTGTTAGGCAGGCTTGCGGTTGCGGACTTCTTCGAGCAGGTCAGAAAGTATCTTCAGGCGCGCTGCTGACATGTGCAGGAACTGGCGTTTATGAAGATCGCGAACCGGCTGGTCAAGAGTTTTTAGAAGGCTGAGTCCTTGCGGTGTGATGCGAGTCTTCACGACGCGGCGGTCGTCGGTCTGGCGTGCCCGGATGATCAGGCCACGCTTTTCCATGCGGTCAAGAAGGCGCGTCATGTCCGGGTCGTGAGAAATCATGCGGTCCCCGATGCCCCGGCAAGGCAAGCCTTTGGGCTCGGCGCCGCGGAGAATGCGAAGAACATTGTATTGTGCGCCGGTAAGCCCGGCGGCCTTCACGAGCTGTTCCGCCTCCTGGGCCAGGGCGTCGGCGGATTGCAAGAGAGCGATGAAGACGCGGTTCTCCAGGGAGATGGGCGGCCTGGAGGGTCTGGCGTGCGAATGCATGCCCCTGAGGATAGTTGTTATAACGAATATTGTCAAGAGGAAAAGATTGATGCGGGTGACCTGAGAGTTAGGGTTTCCGCAGGGGCCGAAGATGAATCTCACTGAGGAAGCTTCGCGGGTTTTGCGTAACGATGGCTTCCACGGCGTGGGCAACGTCTTCCGGAGACAAGGCTTTCGAGGTGTCCTTTGCGCCGCGCGTGGAGAATTCTGTGGCGACGCTTCCCGGGCAAATCACGCTGACGCGAACGCCCTGCTCACGGAGGTCTTCCGCCATGCAGCCGGAGAGCCCGACGACTCCCCATTTGGACGCACAATAAATTCCGCCGCCAGCAAAGGTGTTCTTTCCGGCCAGGGAGCTGATGTTGACGATGTCGCCCGAGCCACGGCGAATCATGGAAGGCGCCACGGCGCGAGAAACGAGAAAGACGCTTTTGAGATTGGTGTCCAGCACGCGATCCCAGTCAGCCTCAGTTTTCTCGTGGGCGGGGCCGAAGAGGCCGATGCCGGCGTTGTTGACGAGGATGGTGATCTGCCCCAGCTTCATTTCCGTTTTCACGACTAGATCAGTCACGTCCGCGGATTTGGTGACATCGGCTGTTTGGAAATGAACGGGCACTCCGATTTTTGCGACACTTTGCGCGGATTCCTCAAGTGTGGCGAAGTCGCGGCCGCAGATCGAGATGGAAGCGCCCAGCGAGGCCAGACGGTGAGCAATAGCCCTGCCGATGCCGCGGCTCCCGCCGGTAACGAGCGCCACACCTCCCGATAAGGGATTCTTTTTCCCTGCATCTCGATTTAGTTTGCCAATTCGAACCATGAGAATTCTTCCTCGTACGGGCCACTCTTTCTGTGCGACACTCATCCTATCATCAGAGTTTTCCGCAGTACTTGGGAGCCCCTGGTGGCCTTGAGGGAAATAGGAAACGCCGCCTTCTTGTATAAGAAATATCCTCAAGTCACCAAGTCAACGAAAGGGAACGTCTTGCAGATGTGGTGCGGATTTCCCTATAATCCGAAGGTTTTCCGAAACAATGCGATTCCCGGCAGAAGCATTCCGGGGTGCACCGGAAGCAGAAAACTCAGGCTTGGAGTTTGAGCGAGGAGAAATGCGAATGAACGCAACACGAAGACTCACGGGACTCGCGATAGTGGCTGCGCTTGGCCTGATTCTTGGGAACGAGCTGAGAGCTTTCGCACAAGCGCCGGCAGCTGGTCAGGACGCCGCGGCCAAAGGGCCCAAGTACACGCAGGCGGAGTACAATGCTGAGCAAGCCTGCGCCGCAGAGAAAGTTCCCGCGGCAGTGATCAAGTGCGCGGACGATTTCGTATCGAAGTATCCGAATTCCGATCTCCTCGTCTACATTTATCCGCTCTACTACCAGGCCTACAGCGGGCAAAAGAATTACCAGAAGATGATGGAAATCGCCGACAAGCTGGCTGCCCTCGGGGACAAGATAGACGCGCTCACTCGATTCAATGCGTATTTTTCACATGCTACGGCGTACTATGCCATGGTCTCTGATCCCGCAGTGGGCCCTAACGCTTCCAAGGATGCCGCTCTCGCCAAGGGGGCTCAGGAAGCGGCAGCTGCCGCATTGAAGACCTTCGAAGAAGTGAAGAAGCCGGATAACGTGACGGACGACGCCTGGGCGAAGCAGAAGACGGTCTCTCAACTCACCCTCAATGGCATCGCGGCCCAAGCCGCCATGAATGCCAAAGATTGTTCCGGGGCGGTGACATACTACAAGGCAGCGCTGGCCCTGAATCCCGACGATCTTACTTTCAACTACCGCCTGGGACAGGCTTACCTGTGCATGAACCCGCCGCAACAGATGGACGCGTTCTGGTCGATCGCGCGGGCGGTTACGGCCAAGGGTGCAACCCAGGCACAGTCGGCGAAGGTGAAGGACTACCTGCGAAAGCTCATCGTGAACTATCAGGGCGGAACGGTGTGCGACAGCCTGACCGATGCGGAGCTGAATGAACTGTTGCAGCTCGCCGGAACTTCGGCAGAGCGCCCAAGCAGCTACTCGCTGCCGGCCGCCGCAGACCTTGCTGCCGCGCAAAAGGACATGACGATTGCCTCCGTGGTCGCGGACCTGAAGGTGGGCGGCGACAAGGGCAAACTCACGTGGCTGGCAGCATGCGGCCTGGAATTTCCCGAAGTGCCCGGCAAAGTGATCGAAGTCGTGAAGGGTTCTGACTCGATCGTTCTGAAGATCGCCTTCGTCACGAGTGATGCGGAGTTCGAGGCCGCCACGACGCCCAACATGGACGTGAAGGTTGCCGGTCAGCCGGAAGCGGCGCGCGTGGAAAAAGATAGCGCCGTCCACTTTACCGGCACGTTGACTTCTTATGATCCTGATCCAGCATTTTTCCTGCATTGGGACAAGGCAAAAGTAAAGGAAGAAGACATTCCTAAGGAGAAGGGCGCGCCGAAGAGGCCGGTACGGAAACCGGCAGCAAGAAAGCCGGCTGCGAAACCAAGCTAGTCCGCATCCTACCTAGGTGTATTTAGGAAAACGACTCCCTGGAGGACAGGGAGCCGTTTTCATTAGGAACCCTCGTTTCAGGAAGAAGACGGAAATTAGTCAACGGGCACGCCGGCGGTGGCCGTTGGAATCGAGCTTATATTCATCGATTTTGCGGCTCAACGTATTGCGGTGAATGCCTAGGATTTCGGCCGCGCGGGACTGATTGCCGTCGGCGCGGTCCAGAACGCGCTTGATAAAGCGTTTTTCGAACTCCCCGACCGCCTCGTCAAATAGGATCCCGCGCTCCACCATCTGACTGACAAGCCCTTCCAATTGGTCTTTCACGACGGCACGCTCCGCTCAAAAACTCACGGTGTGAGGGCCCACTTACTAATCCAGTTCGCGCCCAGCCAGAATGCGATACGCTTCCCGGTACTTGGCACGAGTGGCTTCGACGACTTCAGGAGGAAGTTCAGGGCCGGGCGGGGTTTTCGGCCATTGCATTCGCTCGAGATAATCGCGAACAAACTGTTTGTCAAAAGAAGCTTGGGGACCGCCGGGGCTGTAGTGCGAGGCGGGCCAGAAGCGGGAAGAATCGGGCGTGAGGGCTTCGTCGATCCAGAGTAATTCGTCGTGGAGCAAACCAAATTCGAATTTCGTGTCGGCAAGGATGATGCCGCGTGGTTCTGCATAAGCGGCAGCGCGGCGGTAGATTTCCAGGCTGATGGCGCGTACTTTCGCGGCAAGTTCCTTGCCCACGAGCGCCGCTGCCCGTTCGAAAGAGATGTTTTCGTCATGGCCGGAGGCGGCTTTTGTAGCGGGCGTAAAAATAGGCTCTGGCAGGCGGTCTGACTCGTGCAAGCCCGAAGGCAGTGGAATGCCACAAATCTTCCCTGTGACCCGATAGTCCTTCCAACCCGACCCGGAGACGTAACCGCGCACGACGCATTCGATCGGCAGCGGCTGGGCCTTTCGTACGACCATAGAGCGGCCCGCGAGTTCGGCCTTAAATTTGTCAAAAGGTGCAGGGAAATCCGTGGCGCTGAGAACGTGATTGGGGATGACATCTTCCAGTAAACGGAACCAGAAAAGCGAAAGCTGGGTGAGGACACGGCCTTTGTCGGGAATGGGAGTCGGAAGGATGACATCGAAGGCCGAGAGCCGGTCCGTGGCGACGATCAGCAGCTTGTCACCGAGATCGTAGATGTCACGTACTTTGCCACGCGCGGCAAGCGTCAACCCGGCGAATTGCGTTTCCCTCAAAACTTTCATGGCAGGAGCAGATGACACAGAAAAAGTTCCCCCGACGAAGTGTGAAGCATTCTAGCGCAGCGCAACGCGATGTCAAAGGTACGCTGAGGAAAATTTCTGCAAAACAAAATAAGAAAAAATTATGCGGCGGGCCAGGGATGCGGCATGGATTCCTGGAAGTGATGGAGAGGCTCGTTGGTCAAACGGTGAATGAATTTCACGCCGCGGAAGCGGCCCGCCGTTTAGGATCGGATGTTTCCGACTCTTCCCAACGAACGCTGACTAACTTTGAGACTCCGGGCTCTTGCATCGTCACGCCGTAGAGCACGCTGCCCGTCTCCATGGTCTTGCGGTTGTGCGTCACGATGATGAACTGCGTCTGGCCGCTCATTTCGGCGATCAGGCGCGTGAAGCGCCCGACGTTGGCTTCATCGAGCGGCGCGTCGACTTCGTCAAGGATGCAGAACGGGCTGGGCTGGTAGCGGAAGATGGCGATCAGCAGCGCCAGCGCGGTCATGGCCTTTTCGCCGCCGGAAAGCAGTAATACATTTTGCAAGCGCTTGCCTGGGGGCGAGGCGACAATGTCGATGCCCGCGTCGCCGGAGCTGTCCGGTTCGGTCAAGCGCATCTCCGCCATGCCGCCGCCGAAAATGGTGTGGAAAGCTTCGGAGAAGCTCTTGTTGATGGCGTGGAAGGCGTGCTCAAACTTTTCCTTAGTGGCGAGGTCGAGCTCGGCGATGGCCTGTTGCGTGTCCGCAATCGACTGCAACAGATCGTCGCGCTCGCGCGTCAGGAACGTGAAGCGCTGCTCGCATTCGTTGAACTCTTCGAGAGCCATCATGTTGACCGGGCCCATGGACTCAATACGCTGTTTCATTTCACGATAGTTTGTTTCGGCAATGGCCAGCTCTTCGCCGGACATGAAAGCCGCCTCAGTGGCGATCAGGTCCTCGGGCTGTGCGTTCACTTCGCTCATGCACGTTTCGCGCAAGTGCTGACGGTCAGAGTCGTTCTTGGCGCGGTCGACTTCCGCGTGGCTGCGCTGCTCGCGGAGTTCCTGCAGCGACTGGCGTCCCATGCGCAGATGGTCTTCCGTCTGTGTAACGCGAGTGCGGGCGGCATCCCATTCCTGCTCGAGTTCCCTCTGGCGGACTTCCAGGCGCAGCTTTTCGCCACGCAGACCTTCGAGCTGGAGGGCAAGCTCTTCGCTTTGCTTGACGAGGGCGGATGTTTCGTCACCGATGGAAGACATCTGCTGACGAAGCGCGGCCTCGCGGCGTTCGAGCTCGGCGCGCTCTTCATTCAGCCGGGCAGCAAGTGCCTCGGCGGCCATGAGGCGCTCGTTCAATGCGGCGAATGCGGCGCGGCCGGCGGCAAGTTCATTTTGTTCCGTTTGGATGGACCCGCGAAGCTGCACGAGCGATTCAGCGAGACGGGCGCTCTCGGCATCGGCCTCGGCGCGGCTCAGCGCCGCGGCAGCATGCTGGTTCTTCGCGAGCTCGGCACGCTCCCGGGCGTTTTTCGCTTCCTGGCGAACACGCGCCAGTTCATTCTGACAAATGGTGAGTTCAAGGCCGAGGCGGGCCAGTTCGCTCTGCATCTGGCTGTGGCGGTGCATGGCGGAGATGGCTGCGCGTTCTGCTTCGCGCCGCTTTTCGTCGATTTCGGTGAGCGCCTGCTCCGTCGAGCGCAACTCCGCGACCGCAGTTTCGATCGCGGCTTGCTTTTCGGCCATCCGATGCTCGAGCTGCAGGACTTCCGCGTCCAGCGCGCGCAATTCGCGCTTCATGCCCAGCGGACCGACTTCGTCGGGCCGGCCGCCTGTGACCATGCGGCCCTGGTAGCAGGTGCCGTCAGGCGTCACGAAGGCAAATTGCGAGTTCTCGCGCGCCAGTTTTTCTGCTGCTGACGTGCTCTCCGTCAAATACGCGGAGCGCAGCCGCGGCAGGAACTGTTTTGCAGCAGCACCGAGCGGATCTCGAAACTCCACGAGCCTATCAAGCCGTGAGATGACGCCGTCTTCGGCGCGGAAATTCACGATCGGTTCATATTCGGAAGTAAGGCGCAAGTTCTTAAGAGAATCCACAAAGAAAGTGGCTCGTCCGCCTACTTCATCGCGGAGCATGGAAACGCCGGCGCGAGCGTGGTCATAAGTCTCGACGACGACATACTCCAACTCGTCTCGCAGGTATTGCTCGATGGCGGCTTCATGTTGCTCCTCGACTTCCGCGTAATCAGCCAGTACGCCGACGGCGCGAAACGCCTTCCCACCGCCGCGCTCGTTAGCGGCAAAAAGTTTCTGCACCGCATCCGCCGTGTACGAGCGGTCATTTAGGATTTGGGTGAGCGTGGAATGACGCGCGCGAACGCCGGCCAAAGAATCGCGGAGCGCTCCCGCTTCTTTAGACAGAGCCTCGCCTTGCTCGCGGAATCCGGCGATCTTGGCCTGAAGCTCCGCGCCGCTCTGTTTCAGCGCATTGAGTTGCCCGTTGGCGGATTCATGATCGAAAGCGGCCCGCTCCGCGTCATCGCGCGCGCACATGGAAGTTTCCAGCAAGTCGTGCTCGTTCGCCTCGAGCTTCCGCAGCGCTTCCGTTTGATGCACGAGCGCTTCTTCGGCTTGCTTTTGTTCGCCGTGCAGGCGCAGCAGGCTTTCGCCGGCCTCCGAAGAGGAGCGGCGCAAGGCCTCAATTTTCGCTTCGGATTCGGCGATCTGCGCGACGCGGGACTCGGCGCGTTTCGCGAGTTCTTCGACGCGAGCGGTCAGAACACCCGATTCCTCACGCAGCAATGTGACCGCTTGAATCTGCGACGTGCTCCGGGATTCCCATTCCACAGCCTGCGCAGTGGCCTGCGCCAATTCCGCATTAACTTGGGCGTGACGCCCGGCGAGTTCCTCGGCGCGCTGCCGGTTGAAGGCGATGCGATTCTCGCTGCGGTCGGCCTCGAGGGCCGTAAGATTCAAAACATTCTGGTTCTGCCGGATCTCGGCGTCCAGTTCGTAAATCCGCTGGTTCAGCCGGTCCTGTTCGCTTTCCTGCTGTTGGATGGCAGTGGCGCGCTGCAATTCGGCGGCGTTTAGCTCTTCAAGCTGCTTGGAGACGCGTTCGGCTTCGGCGTCCAGTTCGCGCGCTTTGCCCGCCAGCATCTGGCGAACGATGCCGCGCATTTGGTCGCGAATTTCGGAATAGCGGCGCGCCTTGGCGGCTTGGCGCTTCAACGAGCCAAGCTGCTTTTCAACTTCCACGACGATGTCATTGACGCGGGAGAGATTGACCTTTGAGGATTCTAGCTTGGCTTCCGCCAGGCGCTTCTTGGTCTTGAATTTGGTAACGCCGGCGGCTTCTTCGATGATGGCACGACGCTCCATGGGCTTGGTCGACAGAATCAAGCCAATGCGGCCCTGCTCAATGATGGCGTAGGAGTCTGGGCCGAGGCCGACGCCCATAAACATCTCCTGAATGTCGCGGAGCCTTCCCACCCGGCCATTGATCAAGTATTCGCTTTGGCCGGAGCGATAGAGGCGCCGGGTGACGACGACTTCGCCCGGTTTCGTGGCCAGAACCTGCTTGTCCGCCTGCTTTCTCTTACGCTTGAACCTGCCACCGGGCTCAGCCGGGGATGGGACTGAAGCGTCAGCGGCGGCTTCTTGCGTATCAGGGGTCTGCGCGGGGTCCAGCGAGAGATTTTCGGTCGTATCGGTCAAGCCGGAGATTTCGATGTTCTCGGTAACGGGAGACGCGGAATCCGTCGCCGAGTCTGACGCGGCGCTTTCCATCACGAAGCGGGCGGCTTCGGCCAGCTCGGGATCTTCCATGGTGATGGTGACTTCGGCGAGGCCGAGAGGAGGACGCTTGGTGGTGCCGTTAAAAATGCAATCGGCCATGCGTTCCGCGCGCAGTGATTTGTGGCTCTGCTCGCCAAGAACCCAGGAGATGGCATCCACGACGTTGGATTTCCCGCAGCCGTTCGGCCCGACGATGCACGTTGTACCGGACCCGCTGAACGTCACCACGGTGCGCTCGCAGAACGACTTAAAGCCAACGATTTCGACTTTTCGCAGCTTCAGCAAGATGTCCCCTTTGTCCCTCAAATCGCGCTAAGTCAAGTTTGATGCCAACAACGGCTACTCTGTCCACCCAGGGGGCCGCGGCAATCGAACGCGAGGAGAGACGACGTTGTATTCCTCGGGGGGAGGGTCTTTCGAGCGACAGGTCAACCTTTCTCAGGTCGCCTGTCAAAACGTTTGGCAGGTTCTCAGTCAGAGGCCCAGCCGCCTGGCGCAAGGATGGCGGTACGGGAGAAAACGGTAACACGATGTACGGTGCGTGTAAAGACTTACCCTACGAGTTGTGGCTGGTTTGCCATCACCACAAGGGCGCGGCGGAATCCCGGATGTGTCGCAGTGTGCTTACTTGCCAGCCGACGCTCCTTCCTTCAGGTGCTTGTCGTACCAGGCGAGGATGCGATTCAAGCGGTCCAAGAGATGTTTTTCTTCGTGGAAGCCGTGCGGCTCGCGGGGGTACAGGACGAGTTCAGCCTCGACTCCATAGCGTTTGAGGCCGCGGTAGAGCTCCTGGCTCTGACCGGGGGGATCGACCGAGTCGGCGTCACCCTGGAGAATCAGCGTTGGGGTTTTCGCATTCCTGAGGTGGACGAAGGGAGAGCTGTTCAGGAATCCGGCGATCTTTTCCGGCTCGTACGGTAAGCCATAAAACCACTCGTCATAGGAAGGACCCTGCTCGGTGCCGTATTCGGAGATGAGATTGGAGAGGCCTGCGCCGGAGACGGCGGCTTTGAAGCGCGTGGTTTGCGTAATCGCCCACTCGGACATGTAGCCGCCGTATGACCAGCCGCCGATGGCCAGCCTCGCTGGATCGGCGATGCCTCGAGCGATAAGGTCGTCAATCCCGGCCATAACGTCCCGGTAATCGCCGCCACCCCAGTCGCCGCGATTCATTTCAATAAATTTTTCTCCGTAGCCGCTCGATCCGCGAATGTTGGGATAGAAAACCGCGTAACCTCGCGCTGCCAGGAGCTGTCCCCAAGTCTCGATGGAGTCCTGCCATGCACCTGTGGGGCCGCCGTGGATCAGGGCGATGAGTGGCAGCTTTGATTTGCCGTCGGAGCCCAAGGGTCTCAAAAGCGCGGCTTCGATTTCCTGGCCGTCGAAGGATTTGTACTTGTAGAAGTCCGAGGCGCTGAGCGTGTACTGCTTCCAAGAATCATTCAAGTGAGAGACTTGCTTGGGCGCGCCTTTTTGATCCCAGAGCCACAATTCCTGCGGAGTGGTCGCAGTCTGGCCTGCAAAAGCAACCTCTCCGGAATCGGAAATGCTGAACGCATTTGGATTGACTGGAATCGCAGGGACGTCTTTGAGAGAGCCTTCCGGGGCGAAAGCGACGAACTTCGTGTGGAACCCATCTTCCACCAGAGCGAGCAGACCGCCGTCCCTGGTCCAACGAAAGTCAAAAACCGGCCGATCCACACTGGCGCCACTGAGATTTTGACTGGCTTTTTCGCCGTTTCGGGCAAGGATGAGGTCGTGAGGCGAGGGGCCGTCTTCTCGACAGCCAACGAACGCCATCCTCTTACCATCCGCAGCGATGCGGATATTGCCGAAAGGTCCGCGAGGAGCGAGCGTTTGCGACATGGGATCGGCCACTTTGCGGTCACCAGCAAAGGCGTCCGAAAGACGAAAGGAAAAAATACGCTCGGTGTTTTGATCTGATTCGGGGTGATCCGTGGCGCTCAGCATCAAACCCGATCCGGAGGGATGCCACACGGCTTCGCGGACATCCCATTTGGGTTCGGTGAGGGCTTTGGCTTCTCCGGTGTTTAGCGTGAGCAGCCAGAGCCTTGAATGTTTATCTTCTTTGTCCACGACGCGGGCGTCGTCTTTGTCTTTTTCCTTTTTATCTTCCTCTTCCGTTTTAGCTTCGGGGGCGAGGAAGGCGATCTGCTTGCCGTCGGGAGACCATGCAAAATGGCGCACGCCGCGCTTCCCTGTGGTAAGGGCGCTGGCTTCGCCGCCATCCCTGCGCATGGCGAAGACTTGTTGCTGTTCGTCACGGTCGGAGAGGAAAGCCAGTTGTTTCCCGTCAGGCGACCAGCGCGGTAAAAATTCGGACTTGCCGGAAAACGTGAACTGCCGGAGCATGCCGGACTGCTTCTCATAGATCCAAATGTGGCGTGCGCGGCGCTCTCCCTTCGCTGGTTCCGTGACCACAAACGCCAGACGGCTGCCGTCCGGCGAGAATTGCGGGTCAGAAATGTTGCGTAGGTTCAGGGAAGCTTCGGGAGTCAGCAGTTTTGGCCCGATATTCTTGGGCGGCTCCTGAGAAGGGCTTGGTAGGCCCACGGCCGCGAGGACAAGCAGAGCGCTAGTCGAAAGAAGACGATTCATCGATAACTCCTTCACTGGAAGAGAAGGAGGACTCTAACCGCGGGAGCGACCAGCGTCAATTAGGACCGAACGGGTCGCGTTGCTTGCAGCATTGAGCTGCTTCGACATTGCTAGGTTTCAAACGGCTCGGCTACAATCGAGCGCTTATTCGTTTGTGGAAAGAGACCACTTAAAGTCCATGGCCGACATTCATCTGCACAACACGCTGAGCGGGAAAATCGAGAATTTCGTTCCGCAAAAGGCAGGCGAAGTCCGCATGTACACGTGCGGGCCGACGGTCTACGACTACGCGCACATCGGAAATTACCGCACATTCGTGTTTCAGGATATTTTGCGCCGGTTCCTGAAGCTGCGGGGATTCAAGTTAAATCATGTGATGAACCTGACCGACGTGGATGACCGCATCATCGCGAACGCCGCGACCGCTGGCGTGAGTATCCGTGACTACACGGCGAAATTCGTGCAGGCTTTTTTCGACGATTGCAAGACGCTCAGTATTGAAGCGCCGGAGCACTGGATCCGCGCGACGGACCACATTGACGAAATGGTGAAGCTGATCCAACGGCTCCAAGAAAAGTCGTTCACGTATCCCGGCGAAGGTTCAATTTATTACCGCATCGCAAAATTCCCTCAATACGGGAAACTCTCGAAGATCGATTTAACCGGCATCCAAGCGGGAGCGCGCGTCGATAGCGATCGTTACGAAAAAGAGAGCGCGAGGGATTTTGCGTTGTGGAAAGCGCCGAAACCGGGAGAGCACTTCTGGGAGACCGCGATCGGCCGCGGGCGTCCCGGATGGCACATCGAGTGTTCCGCGATGGCCATGAAATATCTCGGCGAGACTTTGGATATCCATACTGGCGGGATCGACCTGGCATTTCCACACCATGAAAACGAAATCGCGCAAAGCGAAGGCGCAACCGGCAAGCCGTTCGTACGCTACTGGCTGCATGCCGAACATCTGCTCGTCGAAGGCGAGAAGATGTCCAAGTCGGAGGGAAACTTCTTCACTCTGCGAGATTTGTTAGCGAAGGGTTACAAGCCTTCGGCTTTGCGGTTTGCCTTAGCCAGCGTTCCTTATCGCAAGCAGCTGAATTTTACTTTTGATGGCCTGCAGCAGGCGGCCAGCTCCTTGGAACGGCTGCGAAATTTCGTCGACCGGCTGAAGCGGGGCAAGTTTCCCGCGGGGAAGCAAGAAGGGATGGCTGCGCGCACTGCAAAGGCAAGGGAAGAATTTGACGACGGACTTTCAGATGACTTGAATACGGCGCGTGCCCTTGCGGCCGTATTCGACTTGGTCCGCGAAGCGAATATTGCTATCGATAAGGGCGAATTCCGGCAGGGCGACGTTCCAGCGGTTCTGGAATTTCTGGCCGCTTTCGACAAAGTATTCGCCGTTATGGAAGACAATGACGGCGAAAAGCTTCGCGCCCTTGGATACGGCGGCTCGGAGAGCGGACCCGGCGACGAGGAAATCGACAAACTTGTGGCGGAGCGCAACGCTGCGAAGAAAAGGCGGGATTTCGCCACGGCAGATCGCATCCGCAAAGAACTAGCCGATCGTGGTATAATGATTGAGGACGCAAAAGATGGCAGCGTCCGCTGGAAGCGCAAGTGAGCCTTAACCTTCAAATTCGCCCTTCATATATCCCGGGATTCCTCCCGCCGGCCGCCCAGCGGCCAGAACTCTACGGCGTAGACTTAGTCTGATTTTCTTTCTCCTGCAGGCCATCTGCGGATACGTCCGCTTGGAGGCCTGCGCTTGCCCGAAGTTCTTGATTGACTTCAACCTTTTGTTTCTTTACTGGAGGAAGAAATGCCAACGACATTAGAAGTAAAAACGCCCCGGCTCGTGACGGCGCTGCCCGGACCGAATGCCAAGAGGGTACTGGAACAAGACGCGAAATTCATGTCGCCGTCGTATACGCGCGACTATCCGCTGGTGGCCAAGAGGGGTCACGGCGCGATTGTGGAAGACGTGGATGGTAACTCCTTTCTCGATTTCGCGGCGGGAATTGCGGTGTGTTCGACTGGACATTGCCATCCGAAGGTCGTCGCCGCGATTCAGAAGCAAGCTGCCGAGCTCATTCACATGTCCGGCACGGATTTTTATTACGAAAGCATGCCCCAACTGGCGGAGCGGCTAAGCAAGACGATGCCGGGCGCGGAAAGCAAGAAGGTTTTCTTCACCAATTCAGGGACCGAAGCGATCGAAGGCGCCATCAAGCTAGCGAGGTATGCCACGAAGCGCGACAAAATGGTTGCATTTTACGGTTGCTTCCATGGCCGGTCGATGGGCGCGCTCTCGCTGACGGCGTCGAAATCGACGCAGCGCAAAGGGTTTGGCGCGCTGCTCAGTGGCGTCGAGCACATTCCTTACCCGTACGCTTACCGCTGCGCGCACGGCCACACCGCGGAAACCTGCGGGGCTGAAATTCTCGAACAGCTCGAAGGGCAAATTTTCAAGCGGTTGTTTGATCCCGAGGAAGTGGCTGGCATCATCATCGAGCCCATTCAGGGCGAAGGTGGATATGTGCCGGCGCCGAAGTTCTTCCTGCAGGAATTGCAGCGCATCTGCCGCCAGCACGGCATCATGTTCATGGTGGACGAAGTACAGTCGGGGATGGGCCGCACTGGAAAGTGGTGGGCTAGTGAACACGCAGGGATCGAACCGGACATTCTTTGCTCCGCCAAGGGCATCGCGAGCGGCATGCCGCTCGGGGCGATCATCGCAAGAGAAAGCGTGATGCGCTGGGGGCCGGGTTCGCATGGCACGACGTTTGGCGGAAACCCGGTCTGCCTCGCAGCCGCGCTGGCCACGATGGACCTGATCGAAAGCGAGTACAAGGAAAACGCCCGCCGCATGGGCGACTACCTCTTCGGACGTCTGGCCGATTGGACGAAGAACTTCAAGATTGTCGGCGATGTGCGAGGACGAGGGTTGATGATCGGCATTGAAATCGTGCGGGATCAGCGGACGAAAGAGAAGGCCGCGGATTTGCGCAACGCGATCGTCGATCTGGCGTTTCACAAGGGCCTGCTAGTGCTGGGCGCAGGCGAAAACACCATTCGCCTGTCGCCGCCGCTCTTGATCGATCAGGAACAGGCCGACTTTGCCGTGCGGACACTGGAAGATTGCCTCCGCGAGGCCGAGAAGAAGATCTAATGCCGAGGTCACTGGGTGATAGAGACCTCAGGAAGAGGCAAGAATCCCGTTGCTGCCGCACAAGAACTATGGTGGCTGCGGGATTTTTGTTTATACTGCGCGGAACGCTGGGAGAAGCGCTGCCGAAACCATGCCGATATTTTCAAATCTGATGTTTCAAGCGGTGCATTGGGCGGCGCGGCGCGGTCTGCGCGAAGAGGAGAATTCTTCCAGTGACGCCAAAAAGCTCGAGGCCCGCCGTACCGGCGTTCGCGGAGAAACCTATGCCTACTGGTATTTGCGGAGGCAGGGATACGTATTCGTTGGGCGAAATTACACTCCGCGCGGCATTAAGGGCGAAATCGATCTCGTCGGCTACGACGGCGCGACACTGGCTTTTGTGGAAGTCAGAACGCGCACGATTCGGGAAGACTTGTCGGCGTTGCCTGAACTGAGCGTTACAAGGGAAAAACAGCGTCTGGTAGTTCGCACGGCGCAGCGATTTCTGGCGGAACGTCACGTGGGCGAATGCCCCTGCCGGTTTGATGTTATGGCGATTGATAACTGCCCGGGCAGCCGCCGGTAGTGCGCCTGCACAAGGATGCGTTTAGCCCTCAAATGTAGCGGCTGGGCCGGAATATCTTCACGGAATTGCCAGACGCGGTACAATCCAAAGTCTCCTGGTTGCTACCTTGCGAGGGTGAACCAGAACATCATCGAGGAGGAGTGCATTGCCGGAGTTGCGTAAGGACCCGATCACGGGCCGATGGGTAATCATTTCGACGGAACGCGGTAAGCGGCCGAATGACTTTCTCCGTGAGAGTGTCGTCCCAAGAGAAGAGAAAAATTGCCCCTTCTGCGTCGGCAATGAAGCTCGAACTCCTCCGGAAATTCTCGTTTACGGTCGGAATGGCGGCGGACCCAACACGCCGGGCTGGAGTATCCGCGTCGTGCCCAACAAATTTCCTGCGCTGGGCATTGAGGGCGAATTGGACCGCGAGGGCGAAGGTCTCTTCGACAAGATGAATGGGATTGGCGCACATGAAGTGGTGATCGAATCGCCGAACCATCTTGCGACGCTTGCCACCTTGCCGGAACGTGCCGTGGAGGACGTGCTCTGGGGCTATCGCGACCGCATGCTGGACCTGAAGAATGACAAGCGCTTCCGTTACATTCTCATTTTCAAGAATCACGGGGAAGCAGCCGGGGCGACCATCGATCACCCGCACTCGCAATTAATCGCACTGCCCATCGTTCCGCGGCGCGTGCGCGAGGAAATCGACAACTGCTGGCACTATTACGATGAGAAAGAACGCTGCATTTTTTGCGACATCATCCGCCAGGAACGCGACACCGGCGAACGCGTCATCGGCGAGAACGAACATTTCATCACACTTGCGCCTTATGCGCCGCGCTTCCCGTTCGAGATGTGGCTGCTGCCCAAAGTGCACGGATCGTCGTATGAGAATAATCAGAGCTCGATGTATGCCAGCCTCGCGCGCATGCTGAAGGATACGCTGATGCGTCTCGACCAGGTGCTCGACCGCCCGGCACTCAACTTCATGATCCATACGTCTCCGATCGGTGAAGAGATCAACGACCACTACCACTGGCACATCGAAATCATTCCGAAGTTGACGAAGGTCGCGGGCTTTGAATGGGGCACGGGCTTTTACATCAATCCAACACCTCCGGAAGAATCGGCGCGATTCTTGCGCGAAGCAAAAATTCCCGTTGTTGCGGAAAAAAAGTAGGCGCTGTTGAAAGCAGCGTTGTTAGGGGATGTCCGAAGAGGTCTGTCAGATTTGCTATACTTAGAGATTCCGCGCGGTACCCAAGTGGCCCAAGGGAGAGGTCTGCAAGTCCCCTCCTTTCGCGCGGTGTCATGAGGTATCAATGGGTTGCAGAAACTGAATGAGGGGACAATAGGCAAAAATAGGGTGCGTTGGGCATAACTTTGGGCATAGATTTCGGGCATAATTGATAGAGGTTTGCGAGGGTTTTTCAAACCCTCCTTTGCAGAGGCGCGGTACCCAAGTGGCCTAAGGGAATGGTCTGCAAAACCATCATGCGAGGGTTCGAATCCCTCCCGCGCCTCCAAAATCCCGCTGCTACGCCTGGGCCTTCCTGCCCAGTGACCGCCCTTGTGACGATATCTTCCTCCGTCAGTCTGCCCAGTAAATGCTCCGAGACCGTGATAGTAAAGTCGTGGCATCGGCACGGGTGCTTCGCACGTCGTACTTGTTGGCATTCATGTAGCACTCGTGTGTTCGAGGCCCGGAGCGCATCAGCGGCATAGCGAATTACTCGCCATTTTCTTCGCGTTCAACTCGCTGTCGGAAATCTCTTTCCGCTTCGGCCAGGCTTGGATATTGTCCGCTCTCATAGTTTTTCTTAACAACGTTCAAAATCCTCTCAATGGCACGACGGAAAGCAGCGTCCTTGCCAATTTTGAGTTGGCTCGCTAAGCGGTCAAGAAATTCCGTGCTCACAGTAGGATTATACTTGCCCGTATACCCGTTCCGAAACTGGGATGAAGTATGGCTGAACAGGCTTCATCATCGTCCGAAAGCATGAACAATTTACTGCCCGCCGGACTCAAAATCCGGTGGCCGCAAGGCCGTGATGGTTCGACGCCATTCTCGGGCACCAACGTCATCTCAGCCCACCGTTCAAATCTAGACCCACGCGCCTTGCTAACGCCCAGGGCGACAGATTTCCAGATAGTTACAACGGCTGTGATGAATGGTAGTGTGGACCCAACCACGGGCAAACTGTCTTAATTTTGCCCGGCGATTCTCAAATGAATGCATTCTTATTCATCATCACTGGCTTGATTGTGCTCGTGGGCTCCTCGGTCATAGCAATTGCCCCTATTTGGAAGGAACAAGAGAGGCAGTTCCGATTAATTGGTGTTGTCCTCCCTGTAGGCGGTGGAGTCATGGGCATCGTGATTGGACTAAAGTCTGCCGCCAAGTCAGACGCTCTGATGCGGAGCACCGCCCAAATCGTGCAGACATCTGCGAAAACTTTGCGGGGTGTGGACGAAACACTGAAAACATCTAAGGATGTTCTGAAAGAAACTGGGGATAATCTGGAAAGACTAAGGAGAGTCTAGAAATTGGCCAACGTCTTTCCAAAACACTCGCAGAAGAGAAGGCGTTGATCGAGAAAGATTTAGAGCATATAACCGGCAGCAACGGATATTGTTGGGTAGTACCGATTAGCCCTCTACTGGTTGGATTGGGTGGAGACCCGGCGCATCAGGGAAACAACCATTGCCAGCTTGCTTTGAAGAATTCGGACAAAGTCGTCTTGCCGACGTGCAACGTTCGGTTTATCCCCTTCCCGACCAACGAAGAACTTAAGCAGGGTCTGGTATCCTCTCCACCGTTTTTCTTCTATCCTTTCGAAAAGGTCCCACCAGAACCCACTTGGGAGGACAATCTATTGTCCCTTCGATTCCGACAAGGGGCTTGGCGTGGTGGCATTGCTCGCTACCTACGTCCCGGCCAGACGCGCATGCAGCATCGACCCGCTGGCAACCCTGCGCCAGGAGTGAACACCCGATCGTTTCACATTTCGACCAACGGGAGGAAAAGGGGATGGCGAAATCTAAATTGATGTGGGCGTTTACGTTGATCATTCTCTTCGTTAGTGAAGCAACATGGTCACCCGGTCAAGCGCAGCAAAAAGCACAGACGCTTGCTCTTGACAAGCTCGAGCTCCACAACGTCAAGACGGAGGCAGTAACTTATCTTGGCCGTAATGCCATGCGGGTTACCGATGCGGGTCCAGAAGGTCTGGACGATGCTGGCCGACTCGCCGTCATTCCAGGAAGCTCCTTTCAGGATGGCACCCTTGAAGTGAGCCTCAGTGGCGACACGGCTCCCAACGCCCCGCCGAACTTGCGGGGCTTTGTCGGCATTGCATTTCGCATAACCGCAGACAGGTCTCATTTTGAGTGCTTCTACCTGCGCCCCAAGAACGGCCGAGCCGAAGACCAATTGCAACGAAACCATTCTGTGCAGTACATCTCCATACCCGGATTCGGGTGGCAAAAACTTCGCACGGAGAGCCCGGGAAAGTACGAATCCTATGTTGATTTGCTCGCAGGGCAGTGGACGCACGTGAAAATCCAGGTCGCTGGATCCAGTGCGCGGCTATTTGTAAACGGAGCGGAACAACCCACACTCATCGTGAACGACCTCAAGCAACCCATAGTGAACGGTGCCATCGCGCTTTGGGTGGGGCCGGGAACCATTGCTCATTTTTCGGACCTGAAGGTTACGCCCTGACTGTTCTGATCATCACGCCACTTCGTGGATTGTCGGCGAGCCGCGTGCGCCGTGAAAAGGCGGTGGTCCACAGCGGGGGTTAAACCCGCCCGGGAACTGGTTCGCTCCACCCGGTAGCAATCAGAGCAGCGGTGGAGGCAACGAGACTGCTGAAGCCTCTGGTGCAGAGAGTCGCTAGGCGACTTGGCGAGCGTGTAGGCCGTAACGTGAGTGAATGCTGAGCAGGCCCCGAAACCGACAATGCAGGAGCCGACCCGCCCCGGTTCGTGGGAAGGCCGAAGTTGGTGGAACGGGACGAGCGAACAAGTTCCATCCGACCTGCCGGGGTATTGGCGACGGCATGTACGCAATGGGGAGGACCATGTGCAACACGGGAAGGCGGACGCAAGAAGCGACGATAGAAAGGGAGATTGGCGATGAGCCTGATAACTCCCAAGCTGTTTTCAGAAGATGCAGACGGCGTCACATGCAATGGCTGTAGCGATTGCGGGAGTCTTCTCCGAGAGCCGGAAGCGGGAAATCCGCACATCCAGTTCGATGAGCGGGATGTGGAAACGGAAGCATGGCGAGGCCAATGAGGCACCGGCAGACGAAAGGGCCGGCAACAGATAGGCCGCACCTAACCCACCGCGCCACATCTCGACTCTACAAGTAATGGCGCGAATCGGGTCTCCTGGAATTACTTCCGCATAGCCGTTAACTTCCAAGATAAAAAGGCAGAACCCGTGTTTCTGGTTTTTGTCGGGCGCATCTCGACTGCCCGCTCCAAGCACCTTCATGAATGCACGTTTTCGTGGGCTCATTGACCGGCCTCTGGAGGCTTTCCTGCTTCGACTGCTCTAGGCGTTCTTTGCCCCGGACTTTGATTGCGCCATCATCTGCCGCATCGCCGCTGTGGATCCAGGCGCCCGCTTTTCCCGCCAGGTTTCCAGCCTCTTGCAGGTTTCTTCGATGTTGTGGAAAAGAAGCGGATTCTTGAAGGCAGCTCGCCACGTCGGAACGATCGATCGCATGCGGTCCCACACCACCCAGATCTCGCCGTTACTATCGAAAAATAATTCGTCGTTGATCAGCCCGCGGTTGACGATGCTCGCCACCATGTCCCAGTAGCTGATCACCATGCGGATGTACGTGTTTTCCTCGCTGCCCTGCGGATAACTTTTCATCATCTCTTCGGGAGATTGCGGATGAAAGTTCTCGACAAACCATGCGCGCGCCTGGCGCAGGCGCGGCTCCCTCCTCATATCGTACAAACGCAGCATCAGGTTTACTTCGTCGTAGGTAATCTGGGCCATTGCCGTTGCTCCTTGCTCTAGCTCGCCGCATCCGGCTGGGCTGCTTCCTGCGAGGAGTGGGAAACGCCCGCTAGTTCGATGCGATACACGCTCGATATAGGTATACCCTGCTTTTGAAATTCGATCTGAATGCGCCGCCGCAGCTCGCGTGCCACCTCATCCTGCCGCGTCGGTGCCGTCCGCACCTGCAATCGTACTGTCGTGGAACTCCGGTCAAAGCTCTGCACTCCAAGGATGCGCGGACCATCTACCAGCGCCTGCGACCAGGCTGGGTCGCCCCGCAAAGCGGCCGCGGCCGTTTCCAGCGCCTGCAATGTTTTCTCTATCGGACTCTCGGGTGCGAGGGACACGTCCACGAATGCTTGCGACCAATCGCGGCTGAGGTTGCTGACCGTGCGGATCTCCCCGTTTGCAAGGGTTACCAGCGCTCCTCGCGCGTCTCGAATCACCGTGCGCCGCAGCGTGAGGTGTTCCACCCGGCCGATGTACTCGCCGATTTGAATCGTGTCGCCGACAACGTATTGATCTTCGAGCACGATGTAGAATCCCATGATCACGTCTCGAACGAGAGTCTGCGCTCCGAATCCCAAGGCAAGGCTGGCCAATCCTGCCAGAGTAACCGCCGGCGTAATGTTGATATGGAATTCGCCTAGCGCCGTCAGAATTGCCACCGCCCAGACAATCTTGCTCCCCGCACCATATAGAACTCCCGCCAGCGTGCGCGTCTGCTGCTCGCGGAGTTGCGCCGAGCGTCCTGGCGCGGAGGCTTGCTTGATCACTAGATTCGTAACCGCGCGCAGCAGCCGGTTCAGCACTAGCGCGATGACCAAAATTCCAGCTAGATGAAGTGCGTTTGGAAGAGTCAAATCCAACCAGCGATTGAAGGAACTAGGCATGTTTTTGACGAGAGGGGGAGTATAACATTGGAAGAGGTTCAACGAAGTATTCTCCCGTGTGCGGCAGAAGGATTGAGCCTGACGAAGGGAGTCGCTTTCTCAATGAAATCTAGGCGAAAGTTTTTGACAACCACTCTTGCGATGGGCTTGCCCGCTGGCATTCTTGCCCTCATGCGCGGCGCGCAGGCTCGCGGCCAGCGCCCGCAAAACCCGCAGACGCCAAAGGAGGACGATCCGAATCCCCCGAGGATCGATCCCAAGCTTGTCCTTGAGGAAAATCAAAAAGAAATTAAGAAGAGTGTCGAGAAGCTATACGATCTGGCCAGCGAATTGAAGGCCGAAGTGGAAAAAACGGATTCCGTCCATGTTCTCTCGGTCGCCATGCTGCGCAAGACCGACGAGATCGAAAAACTGGCAAAGGAGATCAGGTCTCGCGCCAAGGGATAAGCCGCTTGTGTTTCGATAGGAACTTGTTGCACCGAAAGTGAATTGTGGAATAGTCTTATCGCGCCTCCTTTTTGCTTTTCAGGTTCTCCACGCGTATGGACATGGGTGTGGGGTAAAGTGCCCGCTGGAGATAACTGGCAGAAAGGGAACGGTTGCAACGCGTCTTGTGGAGCCTGCCGTGGCCAGCGAGTGGTCAACAGGCGGACGCATAATCAAACGGGATCCAGCTGAGAAACTGAGGAGGAAGAGATGCGCAATTGGTGTGCGGGATTCGTGATGAGCGCGCTTGTCGCTTTGCCACTCTGCGCGCAGCAGAAGAGCAGCGGAACGGGCGATGAGACCACGAGCGCCTCGGCGAACGCGGAGAAGAGCGCAGCTTCCGGCAAGGCCTCGGACAGTGGCCGGCCCGCGGCGGCAAAGGGCGTGTTCGCGTTGCCGGCGATTCCCAAGCCGGCTCCTTTCCCGGCAGCCGCTGCCGCTGCGGACACTCGCGCGCCGGGCAGGCTCCTTCCTCGTTACGAGATCGCGGCGATGTATGACTATGTCAATTTCGCGCCCGGTAGCCCTTTCGCGAACTTCGACGGCCACGGCGGGTCCGGTTCACTGACCTACAATGCGTCGAGATGGATCGGTCTGACCGGCGAGGTGGGGACTTATGATTTGGCCCGCGGCTCAATGATCAGCTATCTATTCGGTCCTCGTCTGAACCTGCGAAAATTCGATTATTTTGTTCCCTTTGGCGAATTCTTGGCCGGTAGCGTGCGCGGCAACGGGCAGATCACGGGTGCTGCCGAGCAGAATGCATTTGCCCTGGCAGCAGGCGGCGGCGTCGATATGGTGTTGGCGAAGAACGTTGCTTGGCGCGTGGCACAATTGGATTATTTCATGACCACACTTTCGGGCCCCGCAGTAGGCGCTACGGCGCGGCAGAACAGCTTCCGTGCCGCCACGGGCTTAGTCCTGCGGTTCGGGATTCCCAATCCTCCGCCTCCTCCCAACCATTCGCCGGTGGCGGCATGTTCGGTGAGCCCGGCGTCCGTCTTCGCTGGTTCGGGCGACAGCGTGGCCGTGCACGTGAACGCCAGCGATCCCGATAATGATCCGTTGACCTACACGTACACAGCCACCGGCGGCGCGGTCGAGGGCACGGGCCCGGAGGCGCGCTGGAATTCCAGCGGCGTAGCTGCTGGCTCCTACACCGTGAACGTCAAAGTGGATGACGGCAAAGGCGGCTCGGCTTCGTGCGCCGCGGACATCAAAGTCGAAGAAAAGCCCAATCATCCACCAACCGCGTCACTTTCCGTGGAGCGCAGCCCGATTCTTCCCGGTGAACGCACCGGCATCACTTGTAGTGGCAGCGACCCCGACAACGATCCGTTGACCTACAGCTACACCGCGACGGGCGGGCAAATCGTGGGAAGCGGCTCGAACGTGCAGTTTGATTCCACTGGCCTTAAGCCCGGCAGCTACCGTGTGAAATGCTCGGTGAACGACGGCCGCGGCGGCGCCGCCGACGCTTCCGGCAGCGTGGAAGTGAAGCAGCCTCCGGAGCCCCCGCTGGTCAAGCAACTGGAAGCCAAGCTGGCTCTTCACAGCATTTACTTTCCGACGGCCCTGCCCTCCGTTGCCAAACCCATGAGCGGTTTGCTGGCCAGCCAGCAAGTGACGCTGGATGCTCTAGCGAGCGACTACAAGCAGTATCTGGCCTATAAACCGGACGCCAAGTTGATTCTCGAAGGCCATGCCGACGTTCGCGGCGCCAGGGACTACAACGTGAAGCTCTCGGAACGGCGCGTCGAGCGCACCAAGAGCTACCTTGTTGAAAAGGGCGTGCCCGCGGACCATCTCGAGACCCGTGCGTTTGGTTTTGACAAGAACATGACCTCCGAAGAAGTGCAGAAACTGATCCAGGCGGAAACCGATCTGACTCCGGCGGAAAAGCAAAAGATTCTGAAAAACCTGCTGACCGTCCGGCTGGCCAACAACCGGCGCGTCGACGTCACTCTCAGTACCACTGGCGAACAGTCCGTTCGCCGCTTCCCCTTCAGCGCCAAGGATGCCCTCACACTGCTTAGCAGGGGCGCTGGCGAAACACCTAAGAAGAAAACTACCACGTCGGCACCGCCGAAAAAGCCTAGGCCTTAACAGGCTGGCAAAACGGCGGAAAAACTCGGACGTGACCCGTGACTTCCAGCCAAGTCGCTGATAACCATTGGACTCAAAGAAATGCGTTTCCCCGAGAACCCTTCGGGGAGTATGCTCGGACCTCGAAGTAGGCTCTTGTCAGAGTATCTGCCCAGCTCTTTCCCGATTTGGGACAATGTGGAAGGATGGACCAGGACTAATCCCAAAATGGGACTTATCTCTTGCTATTCATTTAACTAACCTGTTGATTTATAATAAGACCTGGTAGCTTGCTGAAACGGAACTCGAGAGGCACATAAAGGCGCAGACCGAGGCTCTTATGGTCCCTGCCATGACTGAGGAAGCAGCAGTCCGCCGCGAAGTTGTCCCGATGAACATTCTTATCGTGGATGACGAGCAGTCCATCCGTGAGACTTGCGCCACGGTCTCCGAGCAATGCGGAATGAAGGCCGCCGCTGTGGCTACCGCGGAAGAAGCGCTGGAGGTCCTGGAACATTCCGCCATAGACATCGTGCTGACGGATTTAAAGCTGCCACGATCGAACGGCGTGGAACTGCTGAAACAGGTGCACGACCGGCATCCGGAAATTGCCGTCGTGATGTTGACGCAGTACGGCACAATCGAATCCGCCGTGGAGGTCACTCGCCTGGGCGCCGTGGACTACGTGACGAAGCCCTTTCGCATCGAGGAATTGCGCTCCCGGCTAGAACGCGTGGCGCGCGCCGTCGAACTCCAGCAGGAGAACCGCCTGCTCCGCGAGCAATTGCGCACGCGGCCCGGGTTCGGCGGGCTGATCGGCGTCTCCATGAAAATGCAGCGCGTCTACAAAATGATTGAAAAGGTGAGCCAGCATGAGTCCCCCGTTCTCATCCTTGGGGAAAGCGGAACGGGAAAAGAACTCGTGGCTCGCAGCATTCATTTTTCCGGGCCGCGCAAGGACCGGCCGTTTGCGCCGGTGGACTGCTCGGCGCTGGTACACACGCTGATCGAGTCTGAGTTGTTCGGCTATGTCAAGGGCGCGTTCACCGGTGCGATGCAATCCAAGCAGGGTTTACTGGAAGCGGCGCAGGGCGGCACGCTTTTTCTCGACGAGATCGGGGATATGCCCGTGGATTTACAGGCCAAGCTCCTGCGCGCGCTTCAGGAGCGCGAGATCAAGCCTGTTGGCTCCACGGAACGCCGCCGTATCAATGTTCGCATCATCGCCGCCACCAACCGCGATCTGCAAGCGGCCATTCGTTCGGGAGCCTTCCGGCAGGACCTCTACTTCCGCCTGAACGTCGTGCAGGTCAAGCTGCCGCCGCTGCGAGACCGCAAGAGCGATATTCCCATTCTCGTCACCGCGTTTCTCGAAAAATTCTCCGACCCGCAGGGTCCGGTGCGCACCATTTCCGAAGACGCCATGCGCCGGCTGATCGCCTACGATTGGCCTGGAAATGTCCGGGAGCTGGAAAACGCCATCGAGCGCGCCGTTGCCCTGGGTTCCGGGCCTGTTCTCCGCGTCGCGGATCTGCCATCCAACCTGCACTATCCCACCACAGAACGCGTCCCGGAAAAAGATGAAATCCTGCCCCTCGAGGAACTGGAGCGCCGCGCGATTCTTCGCACTCTGCGCGAAACCGGCGGCGACAAGCTCTCCGCCGCGCGCATGCTTGGCATTGGCAAGACCACCTTGTACCGCAAGCTCAAGCAATACCACATGGAGCACGCCGAGTAGTAACGCCACTGACTGTCCGCTCTTCTTCAATGTACGTCTGGTTTGTGCGCATCCTTCAGGTTGGCTGAGGGAAAGGGCTTGCGGGAGGGGTGCCATTCGAAAGAATTGTGGAAATCTGTGGAAAAGGGACGGGCTGAAGGAGATTAACAGTCGACAGTTGAAGGTTGAAAGTAAAGAGGATGAAAACGCCCGAAAGAAAAATGAAAGGCGCATTCTCGTGCGACAAACCACGTTGCTTCTGCCCCCACTCTAGAAACAGTTCCGCGAGTTTCTCCTTCATCGACGAACCCGCACTGCAAAACATTGTGGCTGCAAATGCAATGAAGACCAATGCCAATACAAGGATCAGACTGGAGGCACGTTTCAGATTATGTGGTGTTTTTCTGCAAAATTTCGCTTGGCTAGATCGCCTATCCAAGTCAGCGCCACATAACGTTCATCGCCACAGAAGAAAGGAAATCGGCCTGCTCCGCTCGGTCCCATAACACCATCCGGGACGCCCCGATAGAAGCGACCGGGGTGCCAACACCGCACAGAAAGCGCGCAGGAGCGAATGCGGAAGAAAAGCCGGCTTGCTTCGTTGGGCCATCCGAGTGAGGTTTTGTTCCGAGACGACGCCAATCGGAGATTGGCGTTCTCGGATGCGTTTTGCCTTAATCGAAGACAATAGCGGCCACTACCAGGACGGAGCAGCAGTCGTGCTAGCCGACTGTGCGGGCAGATTTTTCGAGGAGTTGCTTCCGCCTGGCCCATTCACTTTTGCTTCATGCCAACGCCGAATTGATTGCCTGCACGAATTACCTTGCCGTTTTCGATCACGAGTTCAAGCAGTTTTTCGCTCTGCACCTGGCGGCCGGTTTCGTCCTGCAGCGCCGCCACAATCTTCTTCGTCCTCACATCAATGATCTCGCCCGTTGAAGAATATCCGAATCGGCTATCCATGCTGAAGCTAACCCAACCGATACAGTCCCGGACCTTAATGCTGGTGACTTGCTTCGGCGGCATTACCGTTGCATCGAACACGTGTATGGCGCTGTTCGCACAGTCCGCGAGCCAAAGTTCCTTCTCGTCAGGAGTCAAAGCGATTCCATGACTCGGGCATGCGTGACGTTTGACGGGACCCTGGGAGTAGCCATTAACCTCCACCCGGCATAGCTTCTTGCCTGTCCGCAGATCACCTACCTCGAAGCCGAGCAAGCCATTGATGTTGACGAAAACCAGCGTGTTGCTGCCGTTAACTGTAAACGGGCGGATCACATTGTCGAATGGCCCCACTTCGCTTGCGATCTTCAGGGTTCTCGCATCCAGCACAGAAAGAACAGGAGACCGCAGGCTCGCCAGGTAGACGCGCTCACCGTCCGACGAATAGATGGTATTGTGCGAACCGGGATGTGCTTCGATCTTTGCAATCACGTCCCCGGTCATCGCATTCACGACATGCCATGCTGTTCCCTCGAGTTGCGGGACATACAAGGTTTTGCCGTCAGGCGAAATTGCCATGCGGTCGCATCCGCCCTCGTAGGTCTTGTCCCAAAGCTCCTCGCCACTGACAGCGTCGATGGCGATCATGCGATTCAGGGATGTAACGTAGACCCTTCCAGTCGTTGCGCTTGCCGCGATCCCCTTGACGTTTTCTGGACTCTTACCATCTGGAACGTTCCAGGTTTTTATGCGCCGGACAAACTTATATCCATTGTCCACGTCGAAAACGAGGATACCGACGCCGCCATGTTCCACGTAATTGCGGACTCCCGGACTGGCTACATATAGAAGGTGTTGCTCTGCCGCTGCCCACGTCGGAACAGGGGACATCGAGAGAGTGAACAACACCAGCAGGATCAGCGCGGGGTAGGTAAGTTTTGTCATTTTTGCTTCCAAACTCGGAGTGCGCCCGTTGGACTCCGCGTGGGGCACCGGAGACAGATGATATACCCTTTTTTTGGACTTACTTTGAAGTTGTGAGGAGTTTGGCAGCGGTGGAAGAGGCGCGCTGCTCGGCGCGGCGTTCTTGCTCGACGTGCTGGGTGCAGTCGGCGATTTCGTCGTCAAGAGCCTTGATTTCGCGCGCGAGAGAGATATTTTGCGGATCCTTAGTGTAGGCAGCGAAGAGGGAATTCCTCTTGGTTCTCAAAGCGTCACACTTTTTCTTCCAGACACCTGCCGTGGCTACCATGGGTCTGACCTCAGAGCTAGTGTGCGCCTTTTTGGAGTTTGCGGATAGGCCGATTTTAGTTGGTGCTGAGGGACTGCGGATACGGTTTGCTTACTTTCCTGGCACGGGGAATATGCGTTTCTGATACCATCGCCGGCAAATGCGGCGGCGTCGCTTCCTAACAATTTCGTGCACGACTTTGGGTGGCGTGCTGGTGTACTCGCTGGACCGGAAAGTTTCCCTCCTCAGTGCCAACGAAAAGAATAAAGACAAAAGCTTACGCATTCCGTTGCGGTTTTTCGATGAGGGAGAGGCCCTGCTCGCCGCTGCCGCAGCGTCGCGCATTTTTCCGAGCGATGTGAGCGGTCCGGGAGCAAAGGAAGCCGGCGTAGTCATCTACATCGACCGGCAGCTTGCCGGGCCGTACGGAAGCGACCGTTACCGGTACACGCAAGGTCCTTTTGAAGATGCGCCGGCGGAATTCGGATATCAGGGCAAGGCGACGCCTCGCGAAATTTATCGCGAAGGATTGAAGGGACTGACGGGGTTCGATCAACTGAATGCCGAGGAGCAGGACGCCACGCTGGAAAGGATAGAGGCGTCCGTTTTCTTCTCTCTGCTGCGCCAGCACACCATCGAAGGAATGTTTTGCGATCCGATGCATGGAGGAAACGCGGACATGGTGGGCTGGCAACTGATCGGCTATCCCGGCCCGCGCCTGAATAACTACGACGAGATCGAAAAATATTACGGGCAAGCGTTTCGCCCAAAACCCGCGGGGCTGCGCGAGGTAAGCGGCCACTCCGTAGGCGCCAGCGAGGACGAGAAATGAAAACGCTGCGGAAAGCCGACGTGGTGATCGTGGGAGGCGGGTGGACGGGCCTGCTGATGGCCAAGGAACTGGGCGCGCGGACGGCGCTTTCGGTCGTGGTGCTGGAACGGGGAGTGCCGCGCAGCACGGATAAATACGCAGATGACATGGACGAACTGGACTACGCAATTCGGCTGCGAATGATGCAGGACGCCGCGCAGGAAACGGTTACGCTTCGGCATGATGCGCGCGGGCGAGCTGTCCCGTTGCGGCGATATGCATCTTTTCTTCCGGGTTCAGGCGTAGGAGGAGCAGGAGAGCACTGGAACGGACAGTGTCCGAGGAATCTGCCTGACTTCTTCGAGCTGTACTCGCGCACGAAAGAAAAGTACGGCGTCAACCGATTGCCGGAGGATCACGCGGTCCAGGACTGGGGCATCACGTACGATGAATTAGAGCCGTACTACACACGCACGGAACGGTTGCTGGGGCTTTCCGGGAAGGCCGGCAACCTGCGAGGGCAGAAGGTGGAAGGAGGGAATCCCTTCGAGGGTTGGCGGAGCGAGGAGTATCCAACGCCTCCCACGAAGCTGCCGTATTTTTCGGCGCTGTTCCGGGATGGCGCAAAGTCGCTGGGTTATCACCCCTACCCCGTGCCGGCCGCGACGCTGAGCCAGGCATACACGAATCCCGACGGAATCTCCCGGCCGCCTTGCGTGTATTGCGGTTACTGCGAACGGTTCGGATGCATGATTGGAGCCAAGGCCCAGCCGACGAGTGTTCTGCTGCCGGTGATCGAGAAAAAGAAAAACGTGACGATTCGCAAAGGCGCGTGGGTGAGGCGCCTTGTGCACGACGCGGCAGGAAGCGAATCAAGAGTACGCGGGGTTACCTACGTCGATGCGACGGGGAATGAGGTTTTTCAGCCGGCAGAGATCGTGTTTCTGGCTTCCTGGACACTGAATAACACGCGGCTACTGCTATTGTCGGGTATCGGAGAGCCGTACAATCCCGGCGCAGGGAAAGGCACGCTGGGAAGGAATCTGACACACCAGGTCAGTTTTGCGGCGGCCACGGCATTTTTCGCGAAGCCGCTGAACCGCTTCATGGGATCCGGCGCATCCGGAATGCTGTTGAGCGACTTTGACGGCGACAATTTCGATCATAGCCAATTGAGCTTTTTGCGCGGAGGGCTGCTGGAAGCGCGCAACACCGGAGCGCATCCCATCGGCGAATTTGGAGAAGTACCACACCGCGTGGGGAGCCGATGGGGTTCGACATGGAAGAAGGCAGGGATCGAATATTTCGACAGGGTGGGCCGCATCGTGGTTTCCGGTGAACATTTGGCCTACAAAGGGAATTACATGGATCTCGATCCTACGTACAAGGATCGCTGTGGGGACGCGCTGCTGCGGCTAACGCTGAATTGGCGAGAAAACGAAAGAAGGATGGCCGAGCTTCTGACGGAGAAAACAGTGGAAATCGCGCGTGCCATGGGAGCAACGGAAGTGAATACGTTCCCGGGATTGCGGAATTACGATTCCCGGCGGTATCAGTCGACGCACGTGCAGGGCGGCACGATCCTGGGTACATCGCCAGAGAGTTCCGTGGTGAATACGCATGGGCAGCACTGGCAGGCGGCAAACCTTTTTGTCCTGGGCGGGTCGTTGTTCCCCACGGGGGGCGGCGCGAACCCGACGCCCACGATCCTGGCGATGACGTATCGCACGGCGGACGCCGTAGCGGAGAGGTACGTAAAAAGGCCCGGGCCACTGGCTTGAACTGCTATCGTGAACCAAAGACTCGAATCAATGATTTATGAACGGAAGAGAACGGATTCGCGCTGGAACATTTTGATGGCGAGGAAGAGGGCGGCGGCGGCGTAGACGCACGTGGATGCAAAGATGATGGCGATGTAGTTCCAGTGATAGGTGCCAATCACAAGTTCCTTGCAGAGCAGACTTACGTTGAGGATGGGAACAAGCGCGAGCTTGGGAGTGAGCTCCACGCCCGGCAGCATGGCCGCGATGGCAGGGATGATGACGATGAAAATGAGCGGCATGATGTAGCTCTGCGCTTCTTTGTAGCTCTTTGCGAAAGTGGAGATGGTGATCAGGACAGACGAGAAAAGGACGGCCAGCGGAACCGCCATGATGAAGACGGAGAGCGCTGCGCCGACGCCAATGTGGAGGGTGGTATCAGCCTCACCGGCCTGGATAGGCTTGGTGTTCAGGCTGTTGGCGATGGCGAAGGAAATGCCCATCGAGATGACGGAGAGTGCAGCGGTGGTCAGCGCGGTTGTGAGAACCAACAGGAACTTGCCGAGGACCAGGTGCGAGCGCGAGATCGGGCTGGAAAGAATCGTTTCCATCGTGCCGCGCTCTTTTTCTCCGGCGGTGAGGTCCATGGCAGGATGCATGCCGCCGTTTAGGCACAGAAAAACGACGACGTAGGCGATGAAGCCGCCAAAGAAGAGCGCACCGCCGGATTTTTCAGGTGACGCAACATTGTGAGGCTTGATCGCAAACGGCTTAAGGATGCTGACCGGGAGACTTCTGGCAGCGAGGCGGTCTTTGACGACGGAGTCGCGATACTCGTTGAAATATTTTTCGACTTTGTTCTTGGCGGTTTCGGATTTGAGCTCGCCTTCGTAGTCATGAATGAGGACGGTTTGTTCCTTTTGGTTCGCGAGATTGCGCTCGAAGCCTTCGGGGATTTCAACGACCACGGGAATTTGCTTGTTGACGACTTGTTCTTTCCAATTCGATTCCAGAGGAACAATCTGAATCTTCGGGACTTTTTTCAAACCCGCGAGAACATTGGGGGAATCCTCGCCGCCGATGACCATGACTTTAGGGCTTTCTTCTTTCGCCTTCCCGATGAGCACGGCGATCATGGCGCCGAAGCCGACACTAAGAAGCGGAAAAATGATAAGGGGGAGAACAAACATGGTGATAAGGGTGCGACGGTCACGGAGAGCCTCGGTCAATTCTTTGCGATAGACGATGCCGATATTGCGCGCGGACATGTCAGTTGACCTCCGCAGGAGCGTAGTGGGGAGCGACGACTTTGACGAAAATGTCCTCGAGATCCTGTTCGTGATGCTGATCGCGAAGCTGCGCGAGAGTGCCTTCGGAGAGAAGTTTGCCGGATTGGATGATGCCGATGGTGTCGCAGAGCTTTTCGACTTCGGACATGATGTGCGTGGAGAAAATGACGGTTTTGCCGTTGTTGCGGCATTCGTGGATGAAAGCAGTGATGGTGCGCGCGGTCATGACATCAAGACCGTTGGTGGGCTCGTCGAAGATCATGACGGGGGGGTCGTGGACGAGAGTGCGGGCGATGGAAGTTTTCTGCTTCATGCCGGTGGAGAGTTTGTCGCAACGACGGTCGCGGAAGCCATTCATATCGAGACGGTTGAAGATGCTGTCGACACGCTTTTTGAGCGTGGCTTCGTCTAAGCCATTGAGGCGGCCAAAGTATTCGACCAGTTCCTGGGCAGTGAGGCGAGGGTAGAGAGCCGTAGCCGTGGAAAGGAAACCGACGTTGGCGCGAACTTTTTCGGGCTGCTCGATGACGTCGTGGCCGCAGACGATGGCGGTGCCGTCGGTAGGCTCGAGAATGGTGGCGAGCATGCGGAGAGTGGTGGTTTTGCCGGCACCGTTGGCGCCGAGGAGACCGTAAATCTTGCCGGGCTGGCAAGTAAAGCTGACGTTGTCGACGGCGCGAATTTCGCCGCGTTTTTTGTCCTGGAAGCGCTTGGACAGGCCACGAGCTTCGATCATCGAAGGACCCCTAACTGAATTGGTAAGACAGGGCAAAACAGCGTTCAGAGTGTACTACGCAGGGGGCGGGGAAATGTTACGGGCAAGGGAAAGGGAGTTCAGCCCTTGTGACAGGTGGGGCATTGCTTGGCATCAAACTTCTCAGGAGTGACGCGGAACATATTGTTGCACTGGATGCAGACGCGGTGGATGACAGGACTGACAATGGCCCCGGGCTGGGGCGATTTGGGCAAGCCGCCCGTTGGGGGAGCAGCAGATTTCTCATGGACGCTCTCAGTGGCCATGGGCGGATTCTAACACGGCGAGGTACGGGGTCCAAGAGAGCTGGCGGCATCCATAAGATGTGGCAAGTGCATCCTTTACATGTGGGAAACCATTGATCCGACGGATTGGGTGAGGGGGGAGCAGGGCGCAGAATAAACAACACCTGCGAGGATTCTAGAGAAAGCCGCGCTGCTCTTGCTAGAATAAAATGACTTGACGCTTCTTTGACAGGGTCAAGCAAGCCACGGACAAGTAAGAAGAAATGTTGCGCCTGAAAGATGCGTCCGTGCGTCTTGCGGAGTTCGAAGTGCGGGGCCGCGCGGAATAGGAAGAAATGGATCGCAAGCTGCGAAATCGAATTTTGCTCTACCTGGCACTGGCGGCGGTGCTGGCATACATAGGCGTAGAGCTGAGCGGGCGCAAGCCGGTGCCGAAGATTTCGGCGGTGACGCCAATCCGGGAGAACCTGGTGTCGTCCATCAGCAGCAATGGGAAGGTAGAGCCCATCGCGCCTTATGTGATGCGGGCGCAACTGGATACATTTGTGCTGAAGGTAAGCGTTCACGAGGGTCAGGCCGTCAAGAAGGGGCAAGTGCTGCTGGAGCTGGACGTCAAGGACGCGGCAGCGCAGCTGGCAGAAGCGAAAGCGAAACTCCTGAAGGCAGAGGACGATCTGCGGGCCGCAAGAGCAGGCGGAAAAATTGATGAGGCAGCCAGAGTCACAGGCGACCTGGCGAAAGCTCAAGCGGAACGCGACCAGTTGCAGAAGAACAACAATGTGTTGCAACGGCTGATCGCGCAGCAAGCGGCAACGCAGGATGAGCTTGCGGCGAACGATCTTGCCCTGATCAAGGCGCAAGCCGAGGTAGCCAGGCTGTCGGCGGCCAAGCAGGAGTTTGAGCGGAGCGTGAAGCTGGACACGGATCAAACACCGCTGCGCCTGCAGCAGGTTCAAAACGAAGTGGCTGCCCTTGAGGAAAAAGTGCGGCAGGGGCGCATTACAGCACCGGCGGATGGGACGCTGTACTCGCTGGGAAGAAGCGCCGAATCGACGCCGTTGAAGGCGGGGGATTATGTGAAGGTGGGCGATTTGCTGGCGGAGATGGCGGACCTGCACAAGGTGCGCGTGCGAGCGTTTATCGACGAGCCGGAATTGGGCGCACTTGAACCGAACCAACCGGTGAAAATCACGTGGGATGCCCTGCCGAGCAAAACTTGGACGGGAAAGACGGAGACGGTTCCCAAGCAAGTAGTGCCCCACCAAAACCGCAGCGTGGGCGAGCTGCTGTGCGCGGTGAATAACGATAATTTGGAACTGCTGCCGAATATTAATGTGAACGTGCGCATTAATTCGCGCGAACGAATCGGGGTCTTGTCCGTTCCCCGAGGGGCGGTGGAAGCGGACGGCGGCAGGCGCTATGTCTTCGTGGTGAGAAAAAGCCAACTGGGTGTGGGGAAATCGACGCTTGAAAAACGAGAGATTCACGTGGGGATCGCGGACGCCACGAATTATGAAGTGGTGAGCGGGCTGCGAGAAGGAGAACTGGTGGCGCTTCCGGGGGACGTCGATTTGCGCGACGGAATGACCGTGATCGTCGTCAGCACGGAAGTTACACTTTTTCGGGGACCAAGGAATGGTTAGCGGGAAGAATTGGAGGCTTGCCGTCTTGCTTATGACGAGTACGGCGATGGTGGCCGGAGCTATCAAACAAGAAACAAGTCTCGAAGCGGGACGGCATGCTTACGAATCCAGCGAATACGTGAAGGCCGTTCAAGCGTTGCAGGCGGCTGCGGCAAAGGATCCGCAAAATGCCGACGTGCAATTGCTGCTGGCGAAAAGTTATCTGGAGCTGCAGCAGCACGACGCGGCGATCAAAAGCGCGGAGCGGGCGGTGGCTATCGACGCGCAGAATTCGATCTACCACGAGTGGCTGGGGAGAGCGTACGGAGAGAAAGCCGATCACGCGAGCTGGTTTTCTGCGATTTCGCTGGCCAAGAAGACGCGCAAGGAATTTGAGACGGCGGTGCAACTGGACGCGAAGAATTTTTCGGCTCGACAGGCGCTCATCGAGTTCGATTGCAGCGCTCCGGGCCTTGTGGGTGGCGGCGAAGACAAGGCGCTGCCTCAAATCCAGCAATTGGCGGAGATGGACGCCGCGGAAGGGCATTACGCCAGAGGGAATTGCAGGCGACAGAAGAAAGATTTCGCCGCAGCGGACCAAGAATTTACGCAGGCGCTCGAGAGCAACCCAAAATCGGCGGAGCTGATCTATGACATCGGCGATTATGCCGTCAAACGCAACCAGCCAGAGCGGCTGCTTGCGGTCGCCGACGCGGGGGAACACGTGACGCCGCGTGACCCGAGAAAGAAGTTTTACCGAGGCGTTGCGCTGGTCTTGAAGAAGGAAAACCCTGAGGAAGCCGAAAGACTGCTTAAGGATTATGCGGAAAGAGCGCCGACGCGATCGGGATATCCGCGGCCGTCCGCGGCACACGCGTGGATGGGGCGACTCTTTGAAGATCAGAACAAGATGGAAGAAGCCGCGCTGGAATTTGAAAGCGCGCTGAAGCTGGATCCAAAAAACAAAATGGCGCAGGAAGCGCTCAAACGGCTGAAGAAGGGCTAAGAGTTTTGGCCGCGGCTGCCGGAGAATTCCGGTCAAAAGGCAACGATGGATATTCGCGAAACGATATCGGTGGCGATTGACGCGTTGCGGGCGAATAAATTGCGCGCAATCCTGACGTCGCTGGGCGTGATTATCGGAAGCGCTTCGATTGTTCTCGTCGTCACCGTGGCGCTGACCAGCAGGAAATTCGTACTTTCGCAGATCGAGGCCGTCGGCTCCAACCTAATCCAGGTGGAGCTCGTCCAACGGCCGGACAAGCCGCAGCCGCTCAGTTATGAAATGACACTGGAAGACCTTGAAGCAGTAAGAGGCATCCCCAATGTCATTGAAGTTGCGGGAACGCGAGAACTGCCAATGACTGTGGTTGTCGGCGGGGTGGAGCGACCTGTGAACCTGGTCGGAGTGACGGCGGGATACCAGGCAATCCGGCGGCTGGTGGTTCTGCGCGGACGTTATCTCGATGCCGGGGACATGGAGATGCGCAGCAAAGTCTGCTTAATCACCACGCAGCTTGCAGATCGGATATTTGGACAAGAGAATCCCGTGGGGAGACCGATACGGATGGGAGAGTTAACATTTACGGTGATCGGGGTTTTCCGTGAACGCGTCGAGACGTTCGGTCTTTCCGACATTCAGGAGAACTCCGTCATCCTTCCTTTTACGCTCATGAAGTATTACACCGGCGTGGAAGTGGTGCGTTTGCTGGATGCGCAGGCGGCGCGGGCGGAGGACGTCCCGTCCGTCGAGCGGCAAGTGGGCCAACTATTGCGAGCCCGACATCCCTCGGGAGCGGAATACAAAGTGCTAACGCTGACGGCGATACTGAACGCGGCGAGAAATATCTCGCTCGCACTGACCATCGTGCTGATCATCATTGCGTTCATCGCACTGGTGATCAGCGGAGTAGGGATCATGAACATCATGCTCGTCACGGTGACCGAGCGGACCAGGGAAATCGGAATCCGCAAGGCGATAGGTGCGGCGCGACGAGAAATTCTGTACCAGTTTTTGATCGAATCCTTCTTGATCAGCGGGGGAGGCGCGGTTCTCGGAATCTTGATTGGAATCGCCGTGCCGGTGACCATCCAATCTTTTTTGCCGGGAAATCTGCGGGTTCCGGTGTCACCGCTGAGCGTGATCATCGCGTTTGTCGTGTCGTGTTCAACGGGACTGTTCTTCGGGTATTTGCCCGCGAATCAGGCGGCGAGCCTGCAACCGGTCGAGTCCCTGAGATATGAATGAAGTGGGAGCGGTTAGGGAGTAGGGGATAGCCGGAGGCGAACCAGGGCGGCGTGTAGCGGCCCTTTTTGTTTTTCGACGGCAATGAGTTTCTGCCAGGGGGAGTATGAAAATGCAATTACCGGGACGTGTTGCAGGGATGATTGTGCTGCTGATGTTGTGCGTTGGAGCTGCGAGCGCGCAGACGCCGTCCGCGCCGAATGCGAGCCAGCCGGCGGGACAGGAGGCGCCCAAGGAAGGGATGCCAGTGGCGCTGACGCTGAAGCGCGCGATTGAGCTGGCGCTGCAGAACAGCAAAGAGATTCAAGTGGCAAAGATCCAAGCGAGCGTTGCGGACCGAGCCGCGCAGATCACCAAGGCGCAGTTCATGCCCAACCTTTATGCGGGTTCCGGCGCCGGATATACGTACGGCATACCGGAAACGCCAGGCGGACGTGCGCCTTCGATCTTCAATGTGTCTTACACGGAACAAGTTTTCAACGAACCATTGCGCGGCCAGGCGAAAGAGACGCAGGAGCAGGCCAAAGCACAAAAGATTATGCTGGAGGATACAAAGAACAGCGTAATCACTCGAACTGCGATGGCCTATCTGGAACTGGGGAAAGTGCGGCATTCGCTGGAGCTGTTGCGCAAAGAGCAGGAGAGCGCGGAAAAAATTCTGCAAGTGACGCAGGAACGGCAAGGGGAAGGATACGAACTGCCGGTGGAAGTGACGAAAGCACAACTCACAAAAGCGCAAGTGGTCGAGCGAATCTTGCAGCTCGAAGGCCGAGAAGATGAGCTGGAAGTTTTTCTGAGATACCAGCTCGGATTATCGGAGGCGCAATCCCTCGAAGTCACGCCTGAGGAGCTGCCCGGGGAAGCGGAGCAGGCAGGAGATAACCTGGTGGCAATGGCCATGACGCGCAATGCAGGCTTGCAGCTTGCGGAATCTGACGTACGCGCGAAAGAGTTCCGATGGAAGGGCGAACGGCGAGGATACTTCCCGACGTTGGAGCTTGTCAGCGTTTACAGCGTGCTAGCAAGGTTCAACAACTACACGCAGTTTTTCACGACCTTTCAGCGGAACAATTTCAACGCAGGAATCGACGTGCACATGCCGATTTTCAGCGCGCAGACAAAGGCCGCGGTGGGGATGGCGCAGATCAACCTGGAGGCCGCGAAGGTTAACCTGACGAATAAAAGAACCGAATTGACCGCGGACGTCAGGCAAAAAACGCGTCGAGTGCGCGAGAGAGACGCGGCGAAAGAGGTGGCGCGGCTGGAATTGCAGCTAGCGCAGCAAAATGTGGCAGTGGAACAGGCGCAGTTTGCCGAAGGGAAACGCAATCTCCGCGAGGTCGAAAAGGCCAGGCTGGAAGAGAACGAAAAGTGGATGGCGTATCTGGATGCAAATTTCCAGAAGCAGCAGGCACAACTGGAATTGCTGAAGACGGCGGGGCAATTGGATAAGGTGTGGCAGTGAGGAAGTGACTGGCGACCCCGACAAGGGCTGGTGATTGTTGATGCTTAATCAGGATGGATTTCCGGCGTTCCTGGAAGCACTGCGGAGGATGGACGCCGGATTTTCTGCGTTGCCGGAGCACCAGAGTACGGTGGCCGGAGTCGAGCGGCTTGCGGAGGCACTTAACGCCACGGTCGAGCGGCTACGCGACAACTACCCTTATTTTCATCCCTTGTATGCGGGACAGATGCTGAAGCCGCCGCACCCCGTGGCACGGCTGGCATACACGCTGGCCATGTGGATCAATCCAAACAATCATGCGCTTGATGGCGGACGAGCGACGTCGGCCATGGAAAAAGAAGCAGTCGCAGAGATCGCGGGCATGTTTGAGTGGAAGACATTTCTTGGACACCTATGTGGCGGCGGAACGATGGCGAATCTCGAAGCCTTATGGGTGGCGGGACAATTGCATCCGCGGAAGAAGATTCTCGCAAGCGAGCAGGCTCACTACACGCACGGGCGGATTAGTGGGGTTCTGCAGTTGCCATTCGAAACCGTGCCATGCGACGGGCAGGCCCGGATGGACGTGAAAGCACTGGCGAACCGTGTGGAACGCGGCGACGTTGGGACCGTTGTAGCGACGATGGGTACAACGGCAACGGGTTCGGTGGATCCGCTGCTGGAGATCCTTGCGCTTCGCAAAAAACATGGGTTCCGAGTACATGCGGACGCAGCATACGGCGGATATTTCGCGCTGACGGAAAATCTTGCAGAAGATACCGAACGGGCCTTCGCACGGTTGGGAGAAGCGGACTCCATCGTGATCGATCCGCACAAGCACGGATTGCAACCGTATGGTTGCGGCTGCGTGCTGTTTCAGGACCCTAAAGTCGGCCGATTTTATAAGCACGATTCTCCCTACACCTATTTCAGCTCCGCGGAGCTGCACTTGGGAGAGATCAGCCTGGAGTGCTCGCGGCCGGGAGCAGCTGCGGCGGCCTTGTGGGCGACGCAGAGAGTGCTGCCGCTGAAGAAGGGCGGCGAGTTTGCCCGTGGGTTGGAGCGCGGCAGGATGGCGGCACTAGCACTTTTCGAAAAACTGCGAAGAGATTCGCGATTTGTGACGACGTTTCCACCAGAACTGGACATCATGGTATTTGCGCCGAGAGTCGAGAGCGTCAGCGAGGCTTCTGCCTTAAGCCGCGAGCTATTCGAAGGTGCCGCGAAACGAGATCTGCATTTGGCTGTAGCGGAATTGCCCATTCGCTTTTGGGAAGCGAATCTGGGAGCGATGAAGCGCGACCACGAAACCATGACTTGCCTGCGCTCCGTGCTCATGAAGCCGGAGCATTTGGATTGGGTAGAACGAATCTGGGATTTGCTCTCATTGTCCACGGATGAGGTTCTTGCTGCCAGAGAACGACCCACCAAGAGCAGGCCTGCAAACCCCGTTTAATGAAGCTAATAGCCGTTCAGTGCCAGATAACACCCACTTGCAGAAAGGTTTGAGGCGATACAACGAAGTCGGGTAAACTACTATCTATAGATTGGGGCCCAAGCCCGCGTATACGCGCGCCCCTTCCCTATTGCAAGATAGACGTAAGTGCCAGAACACGAGACGGCCAAGTTTGGAACGCGAAGGCTGAGGGTGAAGAATGCCGGATGTAATGAAGACTTTACTGTTGAATCCGCCGAGTTTTGAAAACTTTGACGGCGGCGCGAGTTCGCGCTGGCCTGCCACACGCGAGATTGAATCCTATTGGTACCCGGTTTGGCTGACGTACCCCGCGGGCCTGATTCCCGGAAGCAGGCTGCTGGACGCATCTCCGCACAAAGTAAATTGGCGGCAGACTATCGAGATCTGCAAAGACTACGAATTTCTAATCCTGTTCACGTCCACGGTCGGATTGGAGAGCGACGTCAAGCTCATCCGCAAAATCAAGGAAGCCAACCCGAGCATGAAGATTGCCTTCGTCGGGCCACATGGACATATCAAGCCCGAGGAGACACTGAACGCCAGCGAGGACATCGACTTTGTGACGCGCGGGGAGTTCGATCACTCGGTCGTGGATTACGCGCATGGAAAGCCGTTGAGCGAAATTCAGGGCGTCAGCTACCGCAAAGACGGAAAGGTCGTGCACAACGCCGAACGTCCGCAACTCCATACGGAAGAGCTGGACGCGCTACCGTTCGCCACGGACATTTACAAGCGCGACCTGGAGATCGAGCGCTATAACGTGCCGTTCCTGCTGCACCCGTATGTCTCGTTTTACACGACGCGAGGATGCCCGGCGCTTTGCACCTTCTGCATGTGGCCACAGACGATTTCGGGGCACGCCTGGCGGACGCGATCGACGGAGAACGTCGCGCGGGAAGTGAAGCAGGCGCTCGGATACTTTCCGCAGATGAAAGAAATCTTCTTCGATGACGATACATTCAATATCCGCAAAGACCGTGTGCTGGATCTTTGCGTCAAGTTTAAGCCGCTGAAATTCCGGTGGTCTTCGACGGCGCGCGTGCACAGCGACTACGAAACAGTGAAAGCTATGGCGGATGGCGGAGCGCGGCTCTTTATCGTGGGCTTCGAATCCGGCGACGCGCAAATCCTGAAAAACATTAAGAAAGGCGCAACCGTCGAAATGGGCCGCGCCTTCATGAAGAACTGCCGCAAGGTAGGAATCAAGGTGCATGGCGACTTCATCATCGGCTTGCCCGGCGAGACGAAAGAGACGATTCAAAAGACGATCGACTTCGCGAAGGAATTGGATTGCGAAACGATCCAAGTTTCGCTGGCGCACGCCATGCCGGGAACGGAACTGCATGACACCATGGCGCAGCAGGGTTTCCTAAAAGTCGAGGCTCTTGCCGATTCCAGCGGCCACCAGTTGCCGCACATCGAGTACCCGCACTTGTCGAAGCCGGAGATGATGGCCGGCGTGAACCAGTTCTACGATGAGTATTACTTCCGGCCGAAAGTCGTTTGGCGCATCGTAAAGGAAGCGCTGTGGGACAGCCACGAGCGCAAACGCCTGTATCACGAAGCAACGGAATTCCTGAAGCTGCGCGCGGAGCGCCTGAAGTGGGTGCGCAAGGGCGGCGATTACGACAAGCCCATGGTATCCGTGCCGGGCACATCTTCGGCTTCGGGGGACGACTAACCTCCAAAAATGGCAAGCGAAAGAAGACTGCGGATCAAGACGCTAGTCATGGTCCTGACGATGGTAGTGTGCGCCAATGCCGGAGACTTGATGCTTAAGCGCGGGATGTCGCGGATCGGCGCAGTCCAACTGACGGTTTCCGGGCTCGCACGAGCGTTCCGGCTGACGGTGACGAACGAAACGATCTGGGTGGGGATTCTGTTTCTGACCGGCTTTATGCTGAGTTACATGACGGTGCTGAGTTGGGCGGACTACAGTTACGTGATGCCGGCAGGCGCATTTGGATACGCATTACTCACTTTACTGGCGGTCGTTTTTCTGCACGAGCCGGTTTCGCTCCGGCGCTGGGTGGGTGTCGTTTTGATTTGTCTGGGGGTTCTGCTGGTGGGACAAACGAAACCAAGGACGACCGCAGTAGCTAGTGAGGCAGTGGCTTGATGCGCGTTATTCTTGCACTTGCTGTTTTAATTCTTGGCAGCACCGGAGGCGAGATCGCCATTACGCACGGTATGAAGGCGACCGGCGAGCCAACCCGATTGCGGCCGATGGCGTTGCTTCAGTTCCTGGGGCGGGCAGTGAGCAATGGATGGTTCTGGGCGGGCGTGCCGCTGATGGCTCTGTCATTTTATTCCCTACTTGTTTTGCTTTCCTGGGAGCCGATTAGTTTTGTGATCCCCGCGTCGGCGCTCAGCTACGTGGTCGGCACGCTGGGCGCCAAGTACATCCTGGGCGAGCAGATAAGCGCCGCGCGTTGGGCGGGCGTCGTGCTGGTATGCGCCGGAGTCGCCCTGGTTGCAGCGGGGTGAGCGCCATGAAATTATTTACCCACAATTGGTGAGTAGTGATACGGTCTAGGCAAACGGATCGGCGTCTCCGCAAGATTCCAGGTCTCGATTGCGGCAACTCATCGAAAAAATTGTGGCATCTGAGATGAAAGACTGTTCGAATACTAAGATTCTTGCTTGATGGACGGGATCCCCATCCCTTTGGTTTTCGCGATGCAATGGGAACTTGGGGCGACTGGAATGCTGTTACATACGCTTTATTGGATCTCTCTTGCGCTGGCGGCAGCGCCGCTTGCTTATTACCTTCTTTCGTTGTACTGCGTACTCGGCTATTTCCGTGAGTTGCGGAAATCGCCGTGCCTGAATTCCTCGTATTCGCCGCCCGTGAGTATCCTCAAGCCCGTGCGTGGTGTGGACCGCGAAGCGTACGAGAATTTTGCCAGTTATTGCCGGCTGGATTATCCAGAATACGAAATTATTTTTGCAGTGGCAGATCCAGACGACCCTGCGGTTCCCGTGATTGAAAAATTGCAGGCTGATTTTCCGCGCTGCGCCGTCAGGTTGATCAGGGGAGCGGAACGAATTGGCACCAACAGGAAAGTGAACAGCCTGTGCCGGCTGGTTCAAGAAGCGAAGTACGACCTGATGGTGATGAGCGACAGCGATGTGCGCGTTGATCCGGATTACCTCAAGGTGGTTGCCCCACCATTTGCCGATCCGCAAGTCGGCGCGGTCACCGGATTTTACCGTTGCATGACAGCCGGCAGTGTTGCGGCAGACCTGGATGCGCTCGGGATGTATTTGGACTCTGCTCCAGGCGCGCTGGTGGCGCGAAGACTCGAAGGCAAGATGCAGTTCGCGTTCGGCTGGACGATGGCAACAACCAAGAAACATCTGTCGGAAATCGGCGGCTGGGAAGCCATGGCGAATTATCATTCTGACGATTTTGAGCTGGGAAACCGAATCGCTCGCCGCGGCTATCGTGTGGAACTAATGCGTAAGGCCGTGTGGATGGTGTTCCCACAAGAGACCATCGGACAGTTTTTTCGACATGAACTTCGCTGGTCCATCGGGCTGAAAAATGTGCGCCCTACTGGGTACCGGTGGCTGGTGCTGACTCACGGATTGCCCTGGGCGCTAGTCGCGGCGGCATTCGCGGCTCGCGCCGGATGGGGAGGCATTGCGGCGGCGCATCTCATTGCGTACCTGGTGCTGCGACTCGGGCTGGCTTGGACGACTGGAGCTTGGGGCTTGGGCGATGCTGGAGCCGGGAAGAAATTGTGGCTAGTCCCGCTGCGCGATGCCATAAATTTCGCCGCCTGGGTGGGCGGGTTCTTCTCAGAACGGATTCTGTGGCGTGGAATTTCCTACCGCGTGAAAAACGGTCAACTCTTCCCAGTGCCAAGTGCGAGCCTCGTAGAGGAAAGTACTCTGCGGGGATTGGGCGTGAACGTTACGAATTCCGAGAATATTACTTAAGTGCGCGCGAATTTGCGCGGGCCCCAGGGCGACGCGCATTTGCACTTTGGCGGGAAGACGGTTCATTCTGCAGCCGCCTAAGTTTCCTATTGCCAGATCAAGAGACTCGATCCAATTTCCGCGAATTAGGGGTTCTCCGATATGCTGTTAAAGTGGCGCGAGAAGCGGATCAAGTGTGAAACTCTTGCGACGAGCAGGCCCGCATGACGGCACACATTGTGATATGGCGTGACGCAGTGCTTGTGCTGGCCGCTGCTCCGCTGGCTTACTACGCACTGGGGACTCTAGTGGCGCTTCGTTTCTTCCGGCGCGAGCGAGCGCGAACTCTGCCGAACTACACTTCTCCTGCTAGCATTCTCAAACCAGTGCGCGGGGTGGACTTCGGCTCCTACGAGAATTTTGCGAGTTTTTGCCGCCAGGAATACCCGGACTACGAGATTCTATTTGCGGTGAACGACGGCGAGGATCCCGCAGTGCCGGTGATCCAGCGAATCATCGCGGAGTTTCCAGAGCGAAGAATCCGTTTGCTTGTAGGCGCGGAGCATCTCGGCGCGAACCGAAAAGTAAATAAGCTGGCGCGACTTGCGCGAGAAGCTCAAAACGAAGTGCTGGTGTTGACTGATGGCGACGTGCGGGTGGGCTCCCAATTCTTGCGTGAAATTGTAGGACCGCTTGCAGACCGCAAGATTGGCGCGGTGACTTGCTTCTACCGCGGTATCGCGGAGAAAAATCTGGGCGCGGAAATAGAAGCTGTCGGGGCTTCGAGTGATTTTTTCGCCGGAGTGTTGATGGCGGGATGGATGGAAGGAATCACTTTCGCGCTGGGAGCCTCCATCGCCACGACCAAGGAATGGATCGCCAAAATGGGCGGGTTCGAGGCCATAGCCGATACCCTTGCAGACGACTATGAACTCGGCAACCGTATCGCCAAAGCCGGAGGCGAGGTTGTTCTCTCTCGTGAAACCGTCTGGACGATGTATCCCGCGCAGACACTTCGCAGTTTCTGGGACCATCAAGTGCGCTGGGCGCGCACCGTGCGACAATGCAGGCCACTGTCTTATGGGGGGCTTCTTTTTACGCAGGGGCTGCCTTGGGCGCTGCTCGCAGCTTTTGTTGCTCCGGTGAAGTGGATCGGCGGCGTTTATCTGCTCGTATACTTGATACTGCGTTTGGCCATGGCGTGGACAGTAGGGGTTTGGGTTGTCGGAGACCAAGTCCTGAGACGAAAGATTTGGCTTGTGCCGCTGAGGGACGCAATCCACTTCTTAATCTGGCTGGCGAGCTTTGGCTCGAATCGAATCCGCTGGGGCAATGCGGAATATCTGATTCGCCACGGCCGAATGGTGCCGGCCGGGGGCGCCGAAAGGGCGGCAACAAAGTCGGCAGAAAACGCCCCACGATTGTAAATTTGCAGGTCCGACCCGCGTGACGCGCGATTGACGACGGCGGAAAACCCGATTAAATTAGTAGATAGAATCGTGGGTGTGCCGATCACCGGGAACACGCTGCGGTTTGTTTTTTTTGCTAGCCACGGGTGGGAGATCGTCCAACGATAGGACTCCAGATTCTGGATATGTGTTAAATCACTTGATAAACCGTTTGGACCGTTGCACTTAGCTCGAAATTGAAGGCCCTCAAATTGCCCCTCAGATTGCCCCTCTAAAACCGTCGAAATTCCGGCGCGTCTGCCAGTTCCGCCAGCCCGGCGAAGAATCAAGGATAAGAAAGCCTTGGGGGTCGAGGTCCCCTCCATGCGCCCAGATGGCCGACAAGTTCCACGACTTATCTGAGCCCAACATCGTGCCTTGTCGGCGGTTTTCCAACAAAGGCAGACACGAGGTCCGGTCCCGTGAAGTCCTCAACGACGCCGCTCGCCCAAAGACGAAGTAGTAGGACACCACGGAACGGACAGACGTGCCGGGCTCAGGTTCTCGGGGGCTTTGTTGCCGCAACGTCGTTAAGGCTCGTCTTAGACTTACTTTAAGACGAGGATAGGTAGGCTCGAGGGCAACAGATTGCGGAACGTGTCGGGCTCCGTCCGGTGTTCCGCGTCGGCTGCTATCGCCCGGCTCAACGCCAGGAGAAACGCAAAGTAGTAGGTGCCTTTTTGTCATCGTGGAAATGCCGTGTCCCAGAAACAGTAGGTCCACGATAAAATCGCTCAAGTGCTCGATACCGGCGATTTCAACTAAGAGGCATGCTCGAAGAACTTCGGGTAATGGTCTACATGGCCGTCCAGTCAACGGAGAGGTGCAATATGATGCCTAAGTCGATCGGCTCAGGCATTCAAAGTTTGTCGGGCTGCGAGAGGACAAGGACCCGAAAAGCGTGGTCAAGGAAGACCGAGGCGAAGCATGTCGCTGAATGTACAATCCAAGGCAATACCACAAATGGCTTCATTCGTGGTGGTGTTTCCGGGCGCAGACCTCAGCGCTGCAGCAGGCAACACCTTTCTTGGGCGCTACCAATCGGGACGCGACGACAGTTCCCCCTATGGCGATAAGGAGAAATACGAGCACTCTAAATGGCACGTTTACAGGTGACAGGTGCTTCACTGCTTCCTTGGTTTCCTCGGACGCTCGAAGGGGAAGGATATTGCGCGAACCTGCGACAACGAATGGTCCCACGGTACCGCCGCGCCAGTACTTTCGGCACTGCGGCTAACGCACTAGGTGGCGCAGCTACGCCACAGTTCAGCAAGATGCGGAGTGACAGTCATTGCCACGCAATCCATGCGAGTGCTAGTCTCTCCGAGCGGTGAACCCGAAGCCTCCAAAAGTCGCCCCGATTAGCCAGCCGACTCTATTCCAGGTGGAGAAATTGGAGGAACCAACCGAACTCGCAGGCGAGGCAAAGAACGAGCGCCCATACTCCTTGCCGGGAATTCTGCTTGGCACTTCCGCCTTCACCGCAAACGGTTGGCAAGGGAGTTTCTATCCTCCCGGCATGAACTTACGCGATTTTCTTTCCTACTACGCCACTCAGTTTGCGACGGTTGAAGTGGATTCTACGTTCTACGGATGTCCTTCCGCGAGCACCGTTAGCAACTGGTCAGCCCGAACTCCTAACGACTTCATCTTCTCCGTCAAAGTTCCACAAATCATTACGCATGAAAAAGTGTTAGTGGATTGCGATTCCGAATTCGAGGAGTTCGTGAAGACGATGGATATTCTCGGTCCAAAACTTGGCCCGATGGTCTTTCAGTTTCCGTCGTTCGACCGCTGGAAATTCCCGACGCAAGATAGCTTCCTCGCTGTGCTGATCCCTTTCCTAAAGAAGCTGCAGGCTGACTACAAATTTGTTGTCGAGATTCGAAACAAGACCTGGCTCGACGCCAAATTCGCGGACGTGCTCCGAGAGCACAACGTTGCTTTGGCATTGACCGACACATCGTTTATGCCGAGACCCTGGGAGTTAAAACAAAAGTTCGATCTGGTTACGGCGGACTTCGCTTACGTTAGGTGGCTTGGAGACCGCAAAGGGATTGAGAAGCAGACAACGACGTGGGATAAGACCGTCATCGACCGCACTAGCGACTTGAAAAATTGGGTGGATGTATTCAAGTCGCTGGCAAGCAACACCAAAGTCTTGAAAATTTTCGCTTTCAGCAACAATCACTATGCCGGGCACGGTCCTGCCACAGTGAAACTCTTTGTGGATTTGTGGAACACGAAAAAATAGAATTAGGCTAATCCGATTGAGGTAGTCACTTCGGAAACGGCCCGGCCATAAAAGGACCCGGCAAGACTTGCTCCCACGATTTCTGGCAGTAGGCGCACCTGATGTCGGCATGTTCATCGTGGTTGACCCCACGCTTAATCGCTACCGAGTTCTTCCTCTTGCAGTAAGGGCAAGTCAGATCGACCAAGATGTGTCGTGATACGGGATTTGTGGCCATTTGGGCCTCGCCCACGCCGGTAGATTTTTCAATCCAGAATTTTACGCAGCCTCGTATCTCCCGAGTAGATTGAAGCTGATGGTAGAACACTTGTTAGTTATCATAGAAATACCCGAACGGCAATTAAGGCCTTTAAATTGACGGCTCAATAGATCATGGGATGCTATTGTTTACCCTAAAGGACACACTGCGTGGATTCCTCCTCTCTATGAGGGAGCCAATAATGAACGGTTCTGGAAACCTTCGCATCTGGCCTAATGGCGACTCCCGCCAGCAGCCACAGAACGCTCCGGCTTCTGCCAATGTTTCCCGGCGACCGTCTTCAATGCGTCTGATGCCCGCGCATGGGTGTTGCTGCCTGCGCCGCGACTAATCTGCGCACGCCTTCAGCGTGCAGTTCGCCACTTTCAAGGAGTTTGAGTATCTGGTCTGCGGTCAGCGTAAAATCTCTGCCCACCGGGAAGACTACCTCTCCATCGGCGGTTTGCATCGGGAAACCCACAACCATTCCATGTTGCCGCAGTAGGTGGACAGCCTTCACTCTATCGTTTGCTCTCGCTGGGTGATCGCTCACGACAAGCTCTCTGAACCGACATCATTGCGGAAACGGAAGAGCCAGTCTAGGGGGCAAGGACAGTCGCCCACAGGTATCCCACAGCTTCTCCGCGTCCTGCACTGAGTGTAAAATACGAGGTGCAATCCAGGTTTTATGAGCGACCAGCAGCTCACTGACACAAAACAATGTTTGAGGAAGAGGCGCAGCCAGCGGATTGAGTTGACCGTTCCAGTTGTCGTTCACAGACCCCCAAAGGAAGGCCCGCAGTTCTCTGAGAGGGCGCAAACGTTGGTTGTCAACGCGCACGGTGCGTTGATGTCCTTAGCGGAAAGGGTAACGCCTGAGCAACGGCTCCTCATGCAAAACATAGACAGCGGGGAACAGAAAGAGTGCCGCCTGGTCTAGGTGGAGAAAGTGCCAATGGGACCGGCCAAGGTTGCAGTGGAATGCACCCGGTCCGCACCGAGCTTTTGGCGCATCGCGTATCCACCTGCCGATTGGGCTGCCAATTAGGGTCTCTTACCGATCTTACAATCTGACGTGTTCTTCAGCCTGTCCATTGAACACGCCGGGGCGATACTCAGGGAATTACCCAGATGGGGCACTCGTCTTCAGCCTTCATTGTTGGATTCCACTTCCCATCTGCCTGTAAGTCCGGTTCCAGGCCGGTACGGCTCATTCTGTCTTTTTCGGCCTGCGCTCATACACAACCCATCGCCCCTTCTTTCCCTTTGACTTCGGGGACTTATATGACGCCAAGAGGAGTACGCCTCTTTTGGGCATTTTGTGAATGATGAAGTACTCGCCCGGCCACAACTCTGCAAGTGCCTTGACGCGCGCTTTTGCAGCGTCAAGCGTTTGTGCAGCTTCAACGAAATGCGGGCTTCCGTCGCCCAACTTGAGGATGCAAAAGGGCAGACCCAACCAGGCTCCGAACGGGAGACATCTACAAAGGGGGGGCAGTGGTGTGATTATCGCATCAATCTGGCGAGTTGGGAGTAGGTGCGCGAATTACAAACGGCGGCGACAGTTGCCGGGCAAAGCTTATTTGCCCACGGTTTGCACCCCCGCTTGCCCTTCCTGCTGTGACCCTGCTCTGCCAACCCAAATAACTTCGCACCGTACGGAATCAACGGGGTCATCAAGTACGAGTTCCACGAGTTGTCCGCGCCTTAGTCTGAAGCTACCCCGCAATCTGAATCCCTCTTGCGATCTATCGACAATGAGACACGGAAGCATTGTCTGATTTCCCCTGAGATTGATGACGAGGTTGGCGCGCTTCTTCGTTGCGACCCGTACGGATCGGCGGCGGCCTCCGGGGATAGAAATGCTGGGCACTGTTTCGCCCCGCGCTGATTCTAGGGCCTAATAATCGGACATTTTAGCGCGGAGAATAATTCCGTGAAGCTATGTTCGGGTAATTCCTCGTTGCAGGAATCAAGTATTTACCTGATAGCGCAGGTTCAAGAGTTCTGTATCGTATCTTTGGCTATTTTCTGGCTTATACAGGAACGCCCGGCCCCCACGCTGGACATGGGTTCCGATGCAAAGCAAGGGTGTGCCAAAAGCACACGCGAAAGTGGTTGCATCGTATATCCAACTTGCGGTGAGGAATCAATGAGGACGCTCTTCGATATTTTGAAGAAGGACCGTAAAGGAACATTCCAGTGGTTAGAAACTGTAAGCGACATCGAGACGGCCAAAGCCCACGTACTGCAATTATCCTCAGAGTCGCCGGACGAGTTCATCGTATTTCGTGCGGTCGATCTTCAAGTGGTTGCCACATCCCACGACATGCAAACCGACACCGAAGCACTCAGGGAATTTCCCCAGCAGCGATTACAATCTTTTGCCGATTGACGGCCCAATGGACTGGAACCTGTTTGTCAGCTTAAAAGTACGCGCTGTGGGGACTCTTCCTCTGCCTGGGGGAGCCAGTGATGAACGATGCCCAGCACAAAGGACCCAAAGGTCTTTTCGATGCCAGACGTGAGGAACGCCTTCCTGCTTCAGTTCCTATTTACCTCGTAAGCCTAGAAGAACCCCGAGGAAGCGAAAGAACGAGCACGGAGAATGTTAGTTACCACGGTGCGCGTGTCATCAGCAAGTGGTCTTGGCAGTCCGGTGAAGAGTCGATTATTACCCCCTTGACGGGGGAAGTGCCGCTAGTCGGAAGAGTGATTTATTGTTTGCCAAAAGCGGGAGATCGCTTTTCTATTGGCGTGGAGTTCCCGAATCGCAGGGTTAAATGGGACGAGCATTCCGGTGCCTAACCTAGTCGAACCTTGCATCGTTTGCCGCATTATGCGCCCAAAGCAGCGAAGGCCAAACATGGACTTGTGGAACAAGAAATCGTAAGCTGGTTTTCCCGATTCCTACCTATTTGATCTCAACTTCCGAGACTCATCATGTCGATGAGCAAGTGCATCGTCCGGATGAAGGACTGCCACAATACCGAACACAGCGTCGAAGTTTACGCAAAATCTTTATACGAAGCCATCCTTCGCGGATTGAATCGCTTGCAAGATGTTGGCTGGGAATCCAATGGAAATGAAACGATACAACGAGTCGAAGTAGAAATTCATCAGGAGCCTACTCGACACATAGTCGATGTTCCGAAGCTATTGAAGTGGGTTCAAGAAGACTCCATGTATCCAGCACAACAAACCAGGAAAGAAAAGTTGCGGAAGTTACTTAGCTTAGCACGCAGTAGCCCCACTGCTCCCCAGGCTCTTCCTCGTTATATTGTCGAATGACTTCCCGTTGCGCTTGTCAGAGGGGCTTACGGTGGCGGGCTTTGGACGTCATTCGCTATGATCTTCACTTCACTGCCAAATTTTTGATAATTTGTAAACTGGCCGCGGCACCAGTACACTTCTTTCTTCTTGTGGCGACTCTGTACAAAAGTGGTCAAAGGAACGAGCCGGGGAGGCTCGTGCACCCGCCTGAGCCAACCGTAGGTAAGGACAACCTGAGATTCCTCCCATCCTCGATAGGCCTTCAATTTGTCAGACAACTCTAAATGCTCAGAAATTCTGACTATGTTTGTTTCCTTGTCTGTCCAAACTTCTCCGTAACACGCGGTCTCAACCGACTTGCTGATTGTGAAGAAACCAAAATCAACGATAGGTCTGAAGCCACACAAGTTATCCTCGACGCTGGCATAATACTGAAAGACCTTCATCCTTTGCTGGTTCACGACTACGTCGGGGGCTTGCTGAACCTTTAATTGGAATTCCGTTCCAACCATTTTAGGCAGCTTCGTCCAATCGTCGCTCGAATTCACGAACCCATTCAGACGCGGCCACAGTACCTCCTCTAATTCCTTCTTGCCCTCGGGATACTCGCGGAATCGTTGCACGCCGTCGATAACACGAACTTCATACTCTGCCTCGGCGGCGGGTTCCTTCTCTCCTGATCCCCATTCATAGCTCTGCACAGCTATGTAATTCCGCATACCGTCCGCCAGATCTTGTGCTTTGAGCCGCAGCTCTTTGACTTCAGGAGTTTCCTCAGGTCGGTGCTGTAGCCCAAAAGCAACGCCTGGTATGAATTTTGGATTGTAATCAGGGGCCGGCGAGAATTTTGGATAGAGGTCTGCCGAGACTGGGGATACACCATTGATGGTCGAGAATACTCTTTGTGCTACGAAGGGCTGTACTTTGCTCACGAAATCGACAAGGGTTTGAACGGGCACAGCCAGCGCCACCGTTTCAGTGGTCCCGTTCAGAATACCTACAATCTTTTCGGTTTCCCTATCAACGACGATGCCGCCGCTTGCCCCACCTATCCGAACTGGTTGATCGGCGGACAATTGGTAGTCAAAGGCGAGGAGGCCTGATGTTGTTGGGCCCTTGAATTTTGCGGGGAATCGGGTCAGTTTGCGAACCGGATTGAGAATCCCCTTGGGATACCCATAGATGTCTACTTCCTGGCCAACCTCCAACTCATCGAGGCTGAAAGTAAGACCGTGATGATGGGGCAGCGGGTCGCACAGCTCAAACATGGCAAGGTCCCGGCTCATGGCAAATGGCAGCACACCGCCGTTGGGAAGCGGGTTCGCAGTAGCACCTTTATCGTCCGACGCCGTGGCAAAATATCGATGAATAATCTTTTCACCTTTGATCTTACGGGCGCGCGCGGTCATAGCTACGTGATAATTCGTCACGATGAACCGACACCTGGCGTCCAGGCAAAAGCCCGTACCGTAGTTGGTATCTATGCCGAGACTAGGGCCGGGCTTCCCTGTGATACCAAGCTTCACCGAAGGAACGATCTTTAGCGAAGTAATAGGAACAACGACATCGCTAAAATCATGGGTGCGTTCTACAACCGAAGGATGCAGACTTGTCGAACTCGGGAAGGCCGTTTGAGCCGCCGCTATATGCGAGAGGCAGGAACTTGCGATTAAGAACAGAATGATCTTGCGCAGAATCATCAGATGCCGCCCGACTCTGAATCAGTCGGTTCTGATGTTTTGCACGAGCCTTTCCATGAACTATCAAATCAAAACAAAGGATTTGCGCCGGGCTTGCAACGAAAGAGGAACAGATAAGCGGACCATTTCGGGAAACGATGCCGAAACGGCAGGAATCCCGGTCTGGGGGATTGAACTAGATTCCTACATAGGGTATATACCCTACATATTACGATCTACTTGACAAATAACTATCTGAGATATATAAGGCGCCTTGCGTGCGGGCTCCTAACGCCAACCTTCCCCTGTCAGGGTTACAAGGATGGATGACCCCCCGTATGCCGGGGTGCCCATTTGCAATTCCGTACTCGCGGAAACCAGCCCATGCGAAAGGCTCGCGCTACGTTTGTCATTAATTGCAGTCGTTCATGTCTATTAGTAGGAGGGATGGCGTGTCTGCTTTTGGCCTCTTTCTTGGTGCTTGTCCTGATCTCTCCCGGAGCCCCTCGCTGACATGCCAAAGGAAATTCGTTCGCCTGAACGAGCACTTAGGGACCCGTCCGCACCCAAGGAAATCGTCGTAGATCAAGGCACGGCTGCCCGACTTGAGGAGCTATGTTCAACGATGACCGATACCTGTGGCCTAATCGAGGCCACTCTGCAATTAGCGATCGAAGGCAAAGGCATAAAGCGACTAGTTTTCATAAATACTGCTTTGAATCTCTCTGCTAGGGGGACTAGGGCAATCAAGATGTTCTTGAGCGAATGGAGCGTTTTAGTCGAAGACTCAAAAAGCCGAGAAAAGTCGGGACGATCCGCCAGAGACTCGGAACTCGTGATCCTCACTCCGCTGACGGCCCACGACCCTGCTGCTAAGAACCAGCCTCAGCCCTCTGCTGAGACGGAACGAGAACGGAAATAACGTTGACTCGTCGGAGATAAACAACCCAAATGTCTTCACGCAAGACACTCCTCAAACATGCGGACGAGTTGGCGCAAGACGTTTTCAACGCCTGGAACGCTTCAGGGGAGGCTCTAGTACACAAGGCTTTCCTTTACAAAACCGCTAGACACATAGCCAAAAACCACAGAGCCTTTGGCCTTTTGAGTGACGGTGACGAAGACAAAGAGAGCATAGCGCGCTTGATGTTTGTGCGAGCCTACAAGATTTATTCTGCTAGGCAAGCAGCAAGATTCAACTAGCCAATTACCATTGCGCGAATTTTATCTAAGTGAGAGAATCCGTTCATGATTATCGGCGAACGCCTCCGCGAACTTCGTGAGGAAAAGAAGCTCTCTCAGGGCGACATCGAAAAGCGCACCGGCTTGCTTCGCTGCTACATTTCTCGCGTCGAGAATGGGCACACCGTTCCTGCTGTTGAGACGCTGGAAAAGCTGGCGCGTGCTTTCGAGGTCCCTCTTTATCAACTCTTCTACGAAGGCGCAGAGCCCCCTCAGGTGCCGAATCTGCTGAAACGAAAGTCTTCTGACGAAGGCGCTTGGGGCAGCTCAGGTAGAGAGGCACGATTTCTGAGCAAGCTTCGTCGTCTGTTGGGCAAGTCAAGCGATGAAGACCGCAAGTTGATTCTGCATATGGCTCAAAAGATGGCCAAGCGCTGAGTCTCCGTTCGAGGATGAAGGCAGCATCTTCGATAGCGCGATCCACGAAAATCCCTTCGCCATATTCGGTTTGTTCGAGTCTAAGTCGATGAGCTTCCGCGCAGCTAAAATCGTTGCCGAGTAAGCGTTCCGTTATCGGGAAAACTTGGTTGGTTTTGCAACCAAGACTTTCTTTCTTTCGCTCTCCGGCCCGATCCAACCCAATATAACCATGATGTTGGAGCGCAAACGGCGTCCAGGGCAGCATACTGGGAACCAATAATCATATTGTGCTCCGGGGGCTCTCTGATGAGGGGAGCCCTCCCTCACTGTAGCCAATTCCTCTCTCTACGCTGGACAACCCCTTCCCACATTTCCAAACGGAACCAATAATCAGGGTTCCTCCCGATTGCTTGGATTGCATGAAATCACAGGAACTCCAATCGAGGTAATCAAAAAGTGGATCGGTCACGGTAGCGAAGAAATGATTCGTCGCTACACTCATCTTCGTCCTGATTTCATGCGGGATGAACTTGCTCGAGTGCCTGATTTCGCTCCTAAAAACGTATCAAAAATCGTTGAGATTGCCCCGGTTGCCCCACAATTAGCAGTCGCGGTATGATGTAAGTCAGTTGTTTTCATACTGCTGGGAGATCGTCCAACGGTAGGACTCCAGATTCTGGATCTGGCTATCTAGGTTCGAATCCTAGTCTCCCAGCCAATCTTCTGTTCGTCTGACCAACAGAATTTCATCAACGACGCTCTCGCTCCGCGAGCCCATCAATCTTTCTTCTTCAATTATTCTTGGAGATATGCGGGAAGGATTCGGCATTGAGAAGCACCGCCGGCGCGCTGTGCAAGTGAGTGTAGAGCCCACCGGTGTGAATCAATTGATCGTGCGTTCCTTGCTCTTCGATCACGCCGTGGTTCAGCACTATGATTCTATCCACCCATTTCAGAGAGGCGATCCGATGCGAGACAAACACAATGGTCTGCTTGGGGAAATGCTGGGCCAGATTCATGAATATTCGCCGTTCCGAAGGAGCGTCAAGGGCTGAAGTAGATTCATCGAGCAGCAAAATCGAGGGATTTTGAAGTACCGCCCGGGCTAATGCGACACGTTGCCTTTCGCCTCCGGACAGCGTATTGCCTCGCTGGCCGACGGGCGTGTCCCAACCCTGCGGCAACCGTCGCAGTAATTCCTTCATGTCTGCAATTTCGACGGCCCGGTGGAGTTCCTTTGCCGGCGCCAGGGGGTTACCGAGCAGCAGATTCTCCTTCAGTGTTCGATCGAAAAGCACGGCATCCTGCAAGAGGTAACAGACCCTCGTTCGCAGGCTCTCCAGGCGGAGGTTTCGGACATCCATCCCGTCGATGTAAACAGTTCCCCGGTGCACGTCATACAACCTGGCAACGAGTTTGGCGATAGTGCTTTTTCCGCTCCCGCTCATACCGACCAAGGCAACCTTCTCACCAGGCTCAAGTTTCAGATCAATGTTGTTGAGCACTGGTGCGGCTTCACAGTAGGAAAACGAGACCCCCTCCATTTCCACATAGCCCCTGAGCGGTGAGGGGAAGCCGACCGCGCCCGCCAATTCTGCTACACCGGGCGCTCTTTCCGTGACGTCCAGGATGCGCCGGATATTCGTGCCCAAGCGATTCAGCTGAGAGTAAATGTGTACGGCTGCGCCCAGCGGATCAAAGAGCGCACCCACATAGCTGTAGAAGGCGACCACGCCTCCGATGGTTAAGGCCCCCACAAATACCTGATAGCCACCATAACCAAGAATCGCGATGGTGCCCAAAGCAATGATTCCCATGTAGCAGGCGCTGAACAGAACCTCGACCAGTTCCCGGTGATTCAGTGCTTTCATGCGTTCATTAGCGCGTTCCAGAAAACCTTCGGTTTGACTCTTCTCCTGGTGCAGGAGTTGGACTTGGACGACGGACGAGAGATGCTCTTGAAGAAAACTGTTTTCCTTGGCGGCCTTTTCCTGGACCGCATCCGAGGCCCGGCGCAAGGGCCTTTCAAACTTCTTGCGAAAAACAAAGAAAAGAGGCATCAGCGGGAGAACCATCATGGTCAGCCGCGGATCGAGCGTAAACATGGTGCCCATGACGAAGACGGCCTTGAAGGCCGTTTGCAGAACAAACGGAACTAGATTCGATCCTACTTCGGCGACCTGATCGACATCTTGTTCCAAACGATAGAGTCTCTCCCCAACCGGAGTGGTTTCGTGGTAATCCGCAGAGAGGAGGTTCATCTGTTGCAGGATGCTGAGGCGCATCCGCAACACCAGTTTCTGAATCGTGCGAAAGTTTACGAGTTGCGCCAAAGTAAAAAAACTGAGCCGGAAAACGTACAGGCCGAAGAATCCACAAGCTGCAAAGGTCAAGAGGCGAAAGTCCTTTTTGGGAAGAACGCGGTCAATCAGCCACTTCATGAGCAAGGGATCGAGAAGAAACATCAGGCTGCTCAGAACAACCAACAGGACACTGAGGGAATAAGTAGGCAAAAGCGGTTGCATTTGACGAATGAACCACTTTGCCTGCGTCTTAAAAGTCGGATTCAAAGAATTCTCCGTGCCCTTGGATCGTTGACTGAGCTAATTCTGGGCTACGCAGCTTGAAAGCCGGTAAGTTCGCACGGACCACTGAGGGCGGTATGATTGGCGCGAGCTACGTATGCTGTTCTTCATGCGGTGACGTTGCTTCGGCGCCAAATCCTCCTGAATTCGACCGGACTCACGCGGAAATGTTTCAGGAAGCTTCTGGTGAAGTTGCCGACATGCCTGTATCCAGCGTCCACTGCAATCGCTTTGACGGGTGCCTCCGTCGCTCGTAACTGTTGCGCCGCCATTTCAAGACGCTTTTTCTTTGCATATTGCTTGATGCCTATGCCGGTATGAGTCTTGAAGAGGCGGCGTGCCTGGCGACCTGACATGCATAGTTGGAGCTGCTTACAGATTTGGTCGAGATTCCACCGAATACTTGCAGGATCGCTATCGATCAAATTTATGAGTTTCTGTACACGCCAGTCATTGCTAACCGAGCTTATCCGCGGCATGAATTGTCTTGGGAAGAATTGCTCGAGAAACGCACGCACTGTTCCCCAACTCTGAACAAAAGGTCTTTCGTAAATCATCAACCTTGCCTCCTAGGTTTCACTACCATAGTTGAGAAGAGTCCAAGCCAGAAAGTCCGTTCAATAAATAGGGGATACCCGCGCCGGGCGTTCATTTCGATTGCAGGAGCAAATCGATCAGGCGGCTGTCAGAAATTACGATGGCGGGGGAGTACGTTGCGAAGCGCTCCGATGAACCAACCCCGCCTTCTCGAGTTTTTCGAGGTGCTCGGCGATATCAGCTTCCAGCCTTTCGCGGGGAGCGTCGAACTGTTTGCGCAGGGAATCGATCAGATCTTGAAAGGTAGAGCCCCCCTGGTGTGACTCAAGGGCGCTCCAAGCCTTGGCTGCTACAACGTTCAGGCTGTAGCACAAACCCTTTTGAATATCCAGTATCACGGCACCATCCTGAGTGTAAGTGGAGCGCGCAGAGTCAGACACTTTCCAGACGGAATTTGGAGTCGTTCTCATGTCGATTACATCTCCCGATAGTATATTAAGTAATTACCGTACAATTATACTGCGGACTTTAAAATGCTGCCTTCCAATGAAGAGTGTACTCTTTCATTAATTCTTCCAAATAAATTATGGCTGGGTTGCCAGGGATTGAAGGGCCTGAGGGCTTCCTGGAGAACAACTTAATTGGTTGTCGTGCCGCTTTCGAGCGAAACAACCAGACTCTTTGCTGCAAGTAAGCTCTTACTTAATGCAGCACTGTCGGATTGTATTGGCGAAGCAGTTCTCGCGCAAGTATTTTTTCGATTGGTACTAGAACCTAGATGGCGTCATTATTTAAGCGATCGTGTTTCGGCCGGTTGTGTTTGACGGGCGGATATCTCCACAATGGCGTGCCGTTTCTTACCAATGAATCTAAATGCTTACTTTGGCGGCTCCGGCATTCTCGCGAAAAAGAGAGCCACGATTCCGGTCGCGGCCAAAGCTGAGTTAATCTCGAACGCAATCTTATAGCTGTGGAACAGGTCAAATAGTTTCCCGCCCAAGTAACCTGCCGGCGAGCAAAAGAGAGCCGCGAGGACCAGTATCATTCCGCTCACCTTCGGAAAAGCCAGGGGTCCGTAATAGTGACCCGTGACGGTATTGAAGCAAATAAACGTCCATCCAAACCCCGCGCCGTAAAGAATTGCGGCGCTGTAAGCGATCCACAACGCCTCCGGAGAAACTCGAACCGCAAGGATGGACCCCAGGAAATAACAGCAGAAACCCAGCATGAACGCGTAGCGCCCTTCCATATCGTCCATCAGCCATCCGCCAATCAACCGGCCGAACACGGCCCCTAGCGTGAAAAGGCCCATGGCAAATGCAGCATCTGCCGGACGAATGCCAGCTCCTTTCAAGTGCAGCAGCCAATGTGCAGTAAAGAAGAAAAACGGGAATTGGCAGGCGATCGCGCCAATGAGAATCATCCAGTACGCGCGTGTGCTGTAGGCTTGTTGAGGCTCCCATACAAATTTTGTGACCCGGGCAGTTGCGGCGGCCGACTTCGCCAATGGCTCCCCGCCCGGCCCGCCATCCACCGCTTGGCCCAGGTCTTCGGGACGTTCTCTCACAAAAAGAAACGCGACAACCGCAGACAAAACAGAAATCCCTGCCACAATCGCCCACGCTTGCCGCCAATTTCCTCCATTTCCGGCGAGAATGCGATTGATCGCTGGCGCAACGAAAAAACCAGCAAATCCCGAGGCTGACAGCGTCACCGCCATGGTCCTTCCGCGATAACGGCTGAACCATCGCGTGATCGCCGTAGCTGCAGGAATGATGGTCCCGAAACTAATTCCCATGGCTGCGAGCACCCCGAATCCCACCCAATAATGCCAGGGCTTGGAGGTAATAAGAGAAAGCCACAGGGCCCCAGCAAGAATCAGTGCAGAGCCAATGCCGAAAGTTTTGCGAATGCCCCAGCGAACAATGGATGCTCCCACAAGAAAGGATGGAATGCCGACGAACAGGTTTAGAACCGTAAACCCCAGGCCGAAGGCGCTGCGACTCATGGGGATTTCCTTGAGCATGTACGTATTGATGACCGCCCCACCGTAAAGCGGAAATCCCATGTTGAGGAAATCCAAAAGCCAAAGAATGAAAACCATCTTCCAACCATAAAACCCTCGTTGCGAGGTCATATCTGTTCTCGTCCGGGGCCCCGTCGGGGCGTGCTGCTCTCGTTTCATTGCCAACCACAAAGAGCTTGGAGGATATCAGGTTCTTTAAGAATCATAAAAAGACGCTGAGTTGTCAGAGGGGAATTGCTGGGTGTAGTCCACGGGCTAGCGATGGAGGACGATGGGCTCTCCGCAGGCCGCGCGAAACGTGGTGGGCAGGGAATTGCGGTGTTGATCGAAAACTGAAATGAACTATTCGAAAGCGTATCGGGTGAAACTCTCGCGCTCGGCCCGCACATCATCGCCGCGTAACTCGCGCAGTGCGTAGGTCACGAACTCCGCGGTGACTCTCTTGCGCCAGGTCATGTCAAAGTCGGTGTTGTCGAGCGGCTTGGCGATTCGAGCCGCAAGCGTCGCGGCTTCCTCGATGGCCTGCCGGTCTAAGGAGCGACCTGCCAGTGATTTGGCCGCTTCCGTAGCGGCCAGTGGACGGCAGGCTGCCGAGCCCACGATGATGCGCGCGTCTTCGACCGTGTTATTTCTGGAGAGGCGCACAGCCGCCGCGACGGATAGAACCGGAAAGTCGAAAGAGCCCCGGCGCCGCAATTTCCAATAAGTGCTCTTCCATCCGTGCAAAGAATCGAGCAAAACTTCTGCCAGGATTTCGTCCGGCTTGCGCTTGATATAGTCGATCCCATCATTATTATACAAATCGGAAAGCAGGACTTCGCGCTCTCCGGAGCGCGACACCAGCCGCACTCGTGCCCCGAGCGCCATCAGCGCCGGGCCGGTGTCTGTGGAAGAAACCGCCATGCACTTCGAGCTTCCGGGGGCGACCCAACAGGTGGCGCCGTCTTTCTTCAGGCAGAAATTGATGGATTTTCTCCACTCGTAGCTTTGATCGTAGTAATTGCAGCGCGTATCGAGGCAAATATTGCCGCCGAGCGTTGCCATGTTGCGAATCTGTGGAGTAGCCACAAGGGAAGCCGCTTGCGCCAACGCTGTAAATCCATTTCGAAAGCGCGGGTCCGCCGCGATCTCGGAGAGTATGAGGCAAGCGCCAAGCCGTAGTCCGGAATCGTTCAACATTACTCTGTTTAGGCTTTCAATGTGACTCAGGCTCATGAGCATGCGTGGAACCTGTTGCCGCCGTTTCATGTTGGGGAGCAGGTCTGTGCCACCGGCGAGCGGCATAGCGTTTGCTCGCTCACCGTCCAGAATGCGCGCAGCTTCTTCGAGGGTGCGCGGCGCGCGGAAGTCGAATAGAGGCAAGCGCATCATGGCGCGAGCACCTTTTCCTTCTCCTGACGTGATTTTCCGCGCCGAACGTCGTTCACCGCGTTGCCATCGCCGCCTTCCCATGGTGGAGGAACGCGGAGGGCTTCCGGCCAATTGATGTGTGGAAAATGGCTGGGGCCGAAACGCGGATCGCGGCCCGCTTTCTTTTCGGCAAGGGCCTTCATAATTTTTTCCGGCGTGATCGGGATTTCATCGATGCGCACTCCGACAGCGTCATACACGGCGTTTGCGACCGCCGGCATGATTGGCAGAAGCGGACCCTGGCCAACTTCCTTTGCGCCAAAGGGGCCGTGAGGATCAGGCTCTTCAATCAGCTCGGTGATCACTTCGGGCATGTCCAGCGAGGTCGGGCTCTTGTATTCGAGAATCGAAGGGAACTTGTGCACCAAGGCATGAGAGAGTTTCTTCGGAAGACGGCGGAATTCCTGCTCCTCCATCAGTGCTTCACCGAGTCCCATGTAAACGCTGCCTTCGACCTGGCCGCGCGCGAGCGTGGGATTTAGGGCGCGACCAATGTCGTGCGCGATCCAGATCTTTGGAACGGTGACCCATCCCGTCACCGGGTTTACTTCGACTTCGACAACGGCTGCGGAGTAAGAGTAGGTGGGAGACGGCCCTACGCCGCCCCCTTTGTATAGCGCGGGAGATTTCGGCGGCGTATAAGAGCCTACTGTACCAATCGTGCCAAAGCGAACTTCCGCGATACAAACAGCTTCTTGAAAGGAGACGCCTTCTTCCGGTGCGGCGGAATCGAATACGCGCTTGCCGGCAAAGCACAGTCGTTCTTTCGGTACGTCGAGTTTTTCCGCAATGGCGTCGGCAATGATTGCTCTACCGCGTTCCGCAGCCTGCAACGCTGCGTTTCCTGCCATAAGCGTGACGCGGCTCGAATACGAACCCAAGTCAACGGGGCCCAGGTCGGTGTCACCGGTGAAAAGCCGAATGTCGAATGTGTCGATGCCCAGAACCTCGGCAACGATTCCAGCAAGAACATCGTCTGAACCTTGCCCGATCTCCGTCGCGCCACAGAAAATACTGACGCCGCCGCTTCGGTCAAATTTCAGCTGAACTCCGGAGTGCGGCATCTTGTTCCAGTAGATAGGGAGTCCCGCGCCGGTCAGATAAGCGGAGCAAGCCAAGCCCACGCCGCGGCCCTCAGGGAGTTTGCGGAATTTTTCTTTCCAGTCGGAAACCTTAACGATGCGGCGAATGCACTCGGCGAGATTGACAGTTCCAAGGCGAAAGAAATTCGCTGTCACGGTGTTTGGGGATTCCACGATGCGAAGGCGCAGATCCGCAGGATCAATCTTGAGTTTCTCGGCGATTTTGTCTAGCTGCACTTCTTGTCCGAAGCGCGGCTGCGGAGTGCCATGTCCACGCTTCGGTCCGCAAGGCGGTTTATTCGTGAAAGCGCGGCAACCTTGATAACGATAGCGCGGGACGTGATAGGTAGTAGTTTGCAGCGCGCCAGCGTAAAAGGTGCTGGCAACTCCGTACGAGCCGTAGGCGCCCCCGTCAATCAACGTCTGGAGATGCATTCCGGTAATCGCGCCATCTTTTTTCACGCCCGTTTTAAATTTCATCAGGATGGGATGCCTGCCACGATGGCAATAGAAGACTTCTTCACGCGTGAGACAAACTTTGACGGGCCGATCGAGCACGAGGGCGGCCTTGGCCACGACGATTTCGTGATTGAACGGATCGCTTTTCCCACCGAAACCACCGCCGTTGGGCGTGGCAATCACGCGAATATGCGCGGCCGGCATTTCCAGCACTTTAGCCAGAGCCCGATGTAGATAATGGGGTGTCTGCGTGCTGGACCAAATGGTCAGCTTTCCTTCCGGATCCTTGACAGCGACTGAAGCATGCTGCTCGATGGCGAGATGGGTGTTTCCCTGGAAGAAAAAAGTGTCCTCGAAAATCTCGTCCGCTTCTGCAAAGCCTTGTTCCACGTTTCCAAACTCAAGCGCCACGAGTTTGTGAATGTTCCCTTCCTCGCCGTATTCGTGGATGCGCGGCTCAGGAGTCGCGAGAGCTTCTTCAGGATCGGAGATGGTCGTCAGGATTTCATAGTCGACATCGATCAAATCGAGCGCTTCGAAGGCTGTTAGCTCTTCGCGCGCGATAACCGCAGCAACGGGATCCCCAACATGCCGCACGTGATCGACGCAAAGAGCTTGCTCGTCCTGGCTAACGGGAAGGATTCCGTACTGGATGGGAACGTCTTTTCCCGTTAATACCAGATACACTCCTGGGTGAGCGGCAGCGCGCGAGGTGTCGATTTTTCTGATACGGGCGTGAGGATGGGGAGAACGCAGCAACTTACAATAGGCCATGCGGGGCAGGAAAATATCATCGGCGAAGCGCGTTTGGCCGGTGACTTTTGCGCGGGCGTCGACTCGGCGGCGAGGGAAACCGATCACACGAAGGTGATTCCTGTTGGCCTTGGGAGAGTCAACGCGCGTTGTTTGTGAATCCCTTACCTTCCGCATGCTCCCTCCCGGTGGACTATCCGCGCCCGCCCCGTAGAATCAGGTTGCAGAACTATCTTGCTCAGTAATCTTCAGCACCGCGGTCTCGACGGCTTCGAAAATCTGAAGATATCCGGTACACCGGCATAGGTTGCCGGAAATCGCTTCGCGGATCTGATCCCGCGTCGGGCGAGGATTTTGATCCAGCAAAGCTTTCACCGTTACCAAGATTGCCGGCGTACAATATCCGCATTGCGCGGCTCCAAGATCGGCAAAAGCGTCTTGCAAAGGATGAAGGTGTCCGTCTTCCCCGAGGCCTTCCACAGTCAAGACTTGCTTTCCGCCACACTCAAGCGCCAACACGAGACAAGAAAGCACGGGTTTGCCGTCTAGAAGAATGGCGCAAGCGCCGCATTCCCCGAGTTCACATCCATGCTTGGTGCCTGTGTGACCGAGATCCTCGCGCAGGACCTCTAATAGAGTCTTGTACGGCGCGAAGGAAACATCCGTTTCTTCACCATTCAGCGTGAAACGTATCTGCGAGGTCTTTTGCGATTCGATGGGAAGTGTGGTCACGGTCAATCACCTTGCGAAAGAAGTCCCTGGTTGATGCGCACGCTGGCCTGCTGAGAAGCAAGCCCCTTGAGAGAGCGATTCGCCTCCCTCTCGGTAGAAAGCCGCTGAAAAGCATCGGGCTTGGCAAGAAGGCCTCGGATCAAATATTCCGCAAACGTCTGCGCAATTTCTGCTGACGTTAGCGGTCCCTCTGGGTTGAACCACTGCACGCTCCAATTCAGACTTCCGAGAATGGCGCGCACAGCCAACGCGGGGTCGCAGGGCGCGAATTCACCCGAACGCATGCCCGCGACGATCAGATTCCGGACGCCTGCTTCATACTTGTCGCGCTTTGCTACGAGATTGCGTTGCTGTCGTGGCGGCAGCGTCGTGGTCAAAAGATGCGCGGCGGAACCTTCGACTTCGTCGAGGACACATCTCAAATGCGACACGATCACCATGCGCAGCTTGGTTGTCGCGCTTGACCTCATTCGGCGGGACTTTTCAAGCGCGGCGATCATGCGATCCAGGGAATTGTCCTGACAAAAAAAGAGAATGTCGTGTTTGCCGCGGAAGTAATTGTAAAGATTTGCCGGGGAAAGCGCCGCGGCGGCCGCAATATCGCGCATGCCCGTCTCTGCAAACCCGCGCACGCGGAATTCTCTTCCCGCGGCGCGCAAGATTTCCAGGCGCCTCGCAAGGTAGCGTCGCTTGAGATGGCCGTTTCTTTTGCTTGCTTGGCTATAAATCGGCTTCATCGTTCACTTACCCGCCCAGAAGTTGTCCAGGCACGAAGCACCCCTCAATTCTCGCCGTTGAGGCCATATTTGTCAAAGGAATCTGAACGATTGTTCAGAAAGAGAACAACTGTTCAGTATAAGCCAACAAAGTGAGGTTTATCATGCAATATGCACTCGAACCGACACTCATCGCGGAAACAGCCGCGCCGCATTGTCGTACAAAATCTTCCGCTTCGCCACGGCACCAATCGGCAGAGCATTGAACTTTTCAATGTTTCCCTGGATTGCCGGGACGCCAGGCCCGGGCCAATCGGTGCCCCACAAGACTTTATCTGCCACGTCTTCGATTCGCGGAAAGTATTCCATCAATTTCTGAGGTGGGATCCCGGAAATATCCATGTACATGTTTTTGTGGCGGCGCACCAGGAAAAACGCCTCATTCATCCACAGGGGTCTGCCGCCGTGCGCAAGAATGACCACGAGATTCGGATAGTCGATGCACACGTCATCGCACAGCATCGGTTGCGCATGCAGGTTTCTTGCGCCCGGGAAAATAGAAGTCCCGGTATGAATCATGATCGGCATGCCGTTTGCTTGAGCTCGCTCGTAAACCGCCCCAAGGCCGGGATTGCCGTCGATGTAATCATTGGGCGAAAGGACTTGATGCGAAGGATGCATCTTGATCGCTCGAATCCCAAGCTTGGCGAGACGGTCCACTTCCGCGCCCGGATCTGGAACTGTTCCCGGCAGCACTCCCCCGAATGCAATGAGACGATCTGGCGCCGCGCTACAATATTTCGCGCTCCAATCGTTCACCTCCGGAGTGAATCCAATAATTTGCGGCGCGACATAGTTGATCAGCCCCGCGCGTTGCACTCCCAAAGTATCCAGAAATGCGAGAAAGGCATTCGGATCGGCGCAATACCTTTCAACATCGGCGTAGTCCCTGCGGCCATGCTTCATCAACTCGTGGGCGGACGGCTTCATCATGTGATAAGGCATGATGTGGACGTGAATGTCTATGATCGGCTGCAGGGATCACCGCCCTTTGCTGAAGCTTGCATCTAGTCTCGTGTGGACTAGTTGAATCGGACGTACTCAAAATTCAAGGGTTGATTGTTTATCCCGCGTGCCGGCGGTGCAATCCAATTTGCAAACTTGCCCGGCTCGACAACCCGTCCGCTCATCAGCGATTGGACGTATCCATAATCCTTGGAATTCGGCAGCCATTCGGATTCGTGGTTTTTCCATGCTTCTTCGCTCAGAACTTCTCCATCAGGGCTTATAGTGTGGCCGGCGAAATTGCCGATCGCGCGATGAAAGCCTTTGTGTGGCAAGGTCAATCGGAATGGAATGCCAGCATTATCGATAATCCGTTGCCACCGTCCGACTCCATCGGCGATCTCCTCGATGTAGTCATCGCGTAGACGTTCGTTCAAAGCGGTCAAGGCCGGAACGTTTTTGGTGATGATTTTTCCGCCTATAACTTCAGAGACGGGGTATTCCGCATCCGTCAGCATGTGATCGTCGTCCAGTTTGGTTTCGCGGAAGCGTCCTTTCAGGCCGCTGGTGAAATAGTTCGCGGCATTGGAGGAGACGTCAGACCCGTAGAGATCAAGGGTCACGCTGTAGTGAAAATTCAAGTATCTCTGAATCGTCGGCAGATCGATGACTCCCAGCGCCCGCACGTCGGAGGGATCTTCGACCTTGTGTTCCTTCATTGCTTCACAAGTCCGCTGGATAATGCGGCCGACTCCCGTCTCCCCGACAAACATGTGATGGGCTTCCTCTGTGAGCATGAACCGGCAAGTACGGGCCAGCGGATCAAAGCCGGATTCCGCCAGCGCGCAAAGCTGGAACTTGCCGTCGCGATCGGTAAAAAATGTGAACATATAGAAGGCCAGCCAGTCCGGCGTGGGTTCGTTGAAAGCGCCAAGAATGCGCGGATTATCAGCATCACCAGATCGCCGCGCAAGCAAAGATTCGGCTTCCTCGCGGCCATCGCGGCCGAAGTAGCGGTGCAGCAAGTACACCATAGCCCACAGGTGGCGACCCTCTTCGACGTTTACCTGGAAAATGTTCCGCAAGTCGTACATTGAGGGGCAACTTGCTCCCAGCATGCGCTGTTGTTCCACCGAAGCAGGTTCAGTGTCTCCCTGCGTAACGATGACACGGCGCAGGGTCGAGCGGTACTCGCCCGGCACTTCCTGCCAAGCCAGCTGCCCTTTGTGAATTCCGAAATTCACTTCGCGTTTCTCATCGCGCGGCTGCAAGAAAATTCCCCAACGATATTCCGGCATCTTCACATAGCCGAATTGCGCCCAGCCGTCTGGCTCTACGCTGATGGCCGTGCGCAGATATACCTCATAGTTGTGGCTCTCGTTCGGGCCCATGTCGTACCACCAGCCCATGTACGCGGGCTGCCAATGCTCGAGGGCGCGCTGCAGGATGCGGTCTCTGCCCAAATCGACATTGTTCGGAATTTTTTCCGTGTAGTTAATCATCGTGATTCCCCCAAGACGCCAGACTCAAACCCATTCATCACACTCTTTCCCAGGTGAATTTCACTGGCGCTCCCGTCCCATATACCTTCAGCGCTCCATTCGTGCCGACGGCGTTTGGGCGGTTGAATATCCAGTTTTGCCATGCAGAAAGCCGACCGAAAATCCGCGTCTCAAGGGTTTCCGCCGGTCCAAATCGCAGATTTGCTTCGAGTCCGGTCAGGGCGTCGGGCGATTGCGCGGCACGCGATTCAATGGCCTGGCGAATTTCGTCTTCCCAGTCAAGATCATCCGGCGCGGAGGTTACCAGGCCCGCGTCGAGCGCCTCCCGCGCGGAAAGCTTCTTTCCAATTGCACCGCGCAACGTCTCCATCTGCGCCTCGTCACTGTAGAATCGCGCTGCCAACCTAGAAAGCTTGTTTACCATCGGCAGCGGCCCGAAATTCATATTCGAAAGTGCCATGCTCGGGGCATTCCCATCCTCCAGCGTATCGCGCATGTAGATGCGGTCGGCTGCGAGCGCCAATTCGAGCAACGTGCCGGCAACGCAGGACCCAGGCTCTAAGATGGCGTAAATGGAACGGGACGTAACGTCGATGCGCGCAAACGTTCGGCGCATCATTCCCAGCACCTCGCGAACGAACCAATTGTGCTGGTGATTCAGAATGAATTCGTCGATGGCGAGAACGGCGTCCGGGTTTCCGGTAGTTTTGAAAATCCAAAGTCCCAAATCCAGTTCGCCTGCGCGCAAAGTCAGAATGGCGTCATCAAGTTCACGCGCCATCTGCAGCGGCCACCAATTCGCACCGGCTCCAATAACCTTTTCGAAGGTAAGATCCGTAACGGATTCTGGCGCGCGGACCGTGAGAGTTGCTGTGCGCGCTTCTCGATTGCATTGCACATCGACGTATCCGTAGTGCAGGCCGGCTTCATCGACCGTACGTTTCAGCGGCGTCAAAGCCACGCCATTTGCTCCGGCAGGGCGGTCGCTCTCTTCAGCAAGCTTCCGAGCGCGTTGTTTGACGTGTTCCGCAAACTGCTGTGGCTTGACGGTGTCATCGACCAGCCGCCACTCTTTTGCGCGTTGACCCCGCACGCCATCCGGGTTGGTGCAGAATATATCGGCATGGTCGCGGCGCACCTTGCGCTTATCGGTCACCCGTGTCAATCCGCCCGTTCCTGGCAAAACGCCCAGCAACGGAAGTTCCGGCAGACTGACTGCAGATGAGCGGTCGTCCACAAGAATGATTTCATCGCAAGCCAGCGCCAGCTCGTAACCGCCGCCGGCCGTCGTTCCATTGCAGGCGGCTATAAACTTCAGTCCGGAATGCGTGCTCGCGTCTTCGATGCCATTCCGCGTTTCATTCGTGAATTTGCAAAAATTCACTTTCCACGCGTGCGAGGACAACCCGAGCATATAAATGTTGGCCCCAGAACAAAAAATGCGGTTCTTCGCGCTAGTGATGATGACCGAACGAATCTCCGGATGTTCAAATCGAATGCGCTGAAGCGCATCATGCAGCTCGATATCCACGCCGAGATCGTAGGAATTCAATTTCAGTTTGTATCCCGGGCGGATTCCACCGTCTTCGGCGACATCCATCGTCAGCGTGGCTACTGGGCCGTCAAACGCGAGACGCCAATGTTTGTATCGCGAAGGATCGACTTGAAAGTCAACCGCCTCTTGCTTCGCGTGTGATTCTTGAGTCGCGACAACGTCCACGAGACCCTCCTACTGCAAATTCGCGTGCAATGTAGTTTTCAATCTAGAAAAACTCGCTTCCACGGAACTGCCTGAAGTGTCGAACTCCATGTCTGCTTGCCGGTAGAGCGGTTCCCGCGCTTCGAGTATCCGCCGCAAGTCTTCCATTGCCTGGTCATTCCCGGACATTGCCCGCAAATCTCCTTGCTCAAGCACGCGCGACATGTGCTCCTCGGGCTGCGCCTTGATCCAAATCGTGTAGCAATGGGAGAGCAGATAGTCAAAGGTTTCTTTTTCAGAAACTATGCCCCCGCCGACTGAGAGCACCGCGCAGTCATGCTCACTGAGGACCTTCGCGAGAGCGCGCCGCTCGATCGCCCGATAACCGGATTGTCCATAGAGGGAGAATATCTCCCCGAGAGGCATTCCCGTGTGCTTCTCGATCTCTCCATCCACCTCGATGAAGGGGACGCACAGTTCAAGCGCCAGTTTCGATCCCAGGGTAGACTTGCCGGCTCCGCGCAGCCCAATTAGCGCGATGCGCTTGCGGCGCACTTCCTCGCCAGGGCTGAAATCGCGCATTAGCCGGAACACGACCTCTCCGAGGCGGTGATTGGGAAGGCGTTCCAGGAATCGCCGGATCATCTGTTTTTCAGCGGGCTCATCCGCTTCAAGCGCAAATAACTCGACAAGTGAAACGTTCAGAGCGGCGGCAATCCTGCTCAGCAACACGATCGAGACGTTTCCTTCTCCCGCCTCCAGCTGCGCTAGGTGACGTTCCGACACGTCTGATTCTCGTGCTACCGTCTTGCGAGTCATGCCGCGAAGGTTGCGCAGTTGACGAACTCGCTTGCCAAGGAAAAGAAGGAAGTCCCCATCGTGAAGCGATGTCGGCCGGTGTAGACTGGCAACCTTGGGATTCGAGCTCGTAGGAATGTTCATCAGCCAGACATGCATTATAATACATACGAAGGCGAAGGTGTCAAGATATTGGGTCTCACCCTGTACATTCTTTCGGCTAACTGGTCAGAACAGCTATTCACTCAAAATATTGAAAATAAATATGTTATCTATGTCGTCGTGGGAAGTCGATAGATGCCGACGAGACATTGCACGAATCAATCAGATATGCAGTATCATTCCGAGTTCAACAAGGCTCCCTGCATTGTGGATTTCGCTCCTCAAGTCATGGCTAAGATTCAGAATTCAATGGAGGCCCTCCGATGAAGCTGCCTAACTACGTGAAAGGTCAGTGGAGCGAAGGTACTAGCCCCGGGGAAGCTCTCACTGATCCAGTCACCGGACAGGAACTGGCGAGGATATCTTCGCAGGGCATTAATCTTGCAGAGGCTCTCGCATTTGCACGCACTTACGGCGGACCTGCTCTTCGCCGGCTCAGCTACGCCCAGCGAGCTGAAATACTGGGCAAGATGGCTGATGCCTTGGTAGCCAACCGCGACGAGTATTTTCGGATATCCCTTCTGAACCTAGGAGCAAACCAGGCCGACGCCTCATTCGATGTGGACGGTGCGATTTACACCATAAAGTATTATGCGAAAATCGGAAGAGCACTGGCAGACGGGAAAATGTTAAAGGAAGGCGCCGCAGTTTCGCTGTCGAAGAGCAATGCGTTTGCCGGGCAGCATTTGCTGATGCCTGCGAAGGGCGCGGCCGTCTTCATCAATGCATTTAACTTTCCGGCTTGGGGACTCTGCGAAAAGGCTGCGCCAGCGCTGCTGTCTGGTGTCCCCATCGTCGTGAAACCCGCTTCCCCCACAGCTTGGCTGACGCATCGGATGGTGGAAGACATCGTGAAAGCAGATATCTTGCCGCCCGGAGCGATTTCAATCATCTGCGGATCTGCCCGCGATTTGCTGGGTCACGTTCGCGAAGAGGACATCGTTTCGTTTACTGGTTCTGCGGATACCGCCGCGCGTATTCGGTCTGACGACAACATCCTGCGCCGTTCCGTTCGGGTGAACATTGAGGCGGACAGCATCAATTCCGCAATCCTTGGGCCTGATTGCGCTCCTGACACGGATCTATTTGACCTCCTTGGGAAGGAAGTGGTGCGCGAGATGACACTGAAAGCGGGCCAGAAATGCACCACGATTCGGCGGATCATGGTTCCGCGCGGGCAGCTTAAAACCTTTGGCGATGCTGTCACGGCAGGCTTGAGCCCCATGAAAGTGGGTAATCCCCGCAATCCTGAGGCCCGCGTGGGGCCGGTAGTGAACAGGCACAACAGACTTCTTGCCTGGAAGGACTTGCCAAGCTGAAAGAGGAATGCGAGGTCCTGTTTGGGGGTGACAAGAATTTCCAGCCGCTGGATGCCGATGTCAAAGAATCCAGCTTTGTACAGCCTGCCCTCTTGTCGTGCAAGAATGGACTCGATGCAAAACATGTTCATGACCTGGAGGTTTTCGGCCCGGTTGCGACTCTTGTTCCTTATGACGATCTGGAAGATCTCATTGCACTTACTCGCCGGGGCTTAGGTTCACTCGTGGCCTCCGTTTTTTCCAACGACCCGAGTTTCATTCGTGAAACTATTCTGGGCATCGGCGATCTCCATGGAAGAGTCTTGGCTGTCAATTCGGCCGTTGGTGCGCAGCACACGGGCCACGGCAACGTCGTGCCGAGTTGCTTGCACGGAGGTCCCGGCAGGGCGGGCGGTGGAGAAGAACTTGCCGGATTGCGCGCCCTGTTGCTCTACCATCGTCGATTCGTGGTCCAAGGGCCGGTCGATTGCATCACTGACTTGGCGGGGTTTTGTGTCGACACCGCCTCTTTGTATTCATAAACCTGGTGCTTCCACGTCTTGTCGGAACGGTCACGCGTACCGACGCCGACACTGCTGTTTCTCATTAGAAATGCGACTATAGCCTGAAACTTTTTGCGAGGGCCATCCGACGATGCCACGAATCCAGACGACTGAAGACCACCGGCTCGAAGAGGCGCGCATCCGCAAGAAGCATTGGAAGCGTTGGGGGCCCTATCTCTCTGAGCGGCAGTGGGGAACGGTCCGCGAGGATTACAGCCCCGGCGGCACAGCCTGGGAATTTTTTCCGCACGACCACGCGCGTTCCCGCGCCTACCGCTGGGGAGAAGACGGCATCGGCGGGATCAGCGACCGTCATCAAATGATGTGCTTCGCGTTGGCGCTATGGAATGGACGCGATCCCATTTTGAAAGAGCGGCTCTTCGGCCTCACCGGAAATCAGGGCAATCATGGTGAAGACGTGAAGGAGTATTACTTTTACCTTGATTCGACGCCCACTCACAGTTACATGCGTATGCTCTACAAATATCCGCAAGCCGAGTTTCCGTATGAAACTCTGCTTGAAGAGAGCCAGCGCCGCGGACGCAGCCAGCCGGAGTTCGAGTTGCTCGATACCGGTGTTTTCCGCGAAAGCCGTTACTTCGACCTTTTTGTTGAATACGCCAAAGCCGACGTCGAGGACATCCTTATTCGAATCACGGCCGTAAATCGCGGGCCGGAAGCTGCCGCACTGCACATCCTTCCGCAGCTCTGGTTTCGAAACACGTGGTCCTGGGGCCAGGACCTTCGTCGTCCAGTCTTGCGAAAAGCCACTTCCCTACCTGGAAGCGCCTGCGCGGAATTGCAACACTGGCAGTACGGCAAGCGCTGGCTGTTGTGCGCCGGTCAGCCTGAGCTGCTGTTCACCGAGAATGAAACGAACAATGCGCTTCTATTCGGCGGAAAAAATCGCTCACCTTACGTGAAAGACGCTATCCACGAGTATCTGATTCGTAGCAACAAGGCCGCGGTCAATCGCGAGCAGATGGGAACGAAATTGGCCGCGCACTACCCTTTGCAGCTTGATTCCGGCCAGTCGGTTACGCTCAAGTTGCGGCTCACCGATATCGAACCTCTTAGCGGGATTGACCTCAGTTCCAGAATAGTTGGCGCCATCACGTCGCCCGGACACGCCGAGCGTGCCGAAGGGGTGCCCGCCACCAATGATTTTGAAGTCGGGTTCGACGGGCTTTTCGCCACACGCCAAAAAGAAGCTGAAGAATTTTATGCTGCAAAGATTCCTAAAGATCTCTCCGACGACGCAAAGGCCGTGATGCGACAATCCTTTTCAGGAATGCTTTGGTCCAAGCAGTTTTATCATTACGATGTGCGTACTTGGCTCGAAGGTGATCCCGCTGGCCCTCCGCCACCGGCAGAACGCTGGAACGGCCGCAACAAGGATTGGACGCATCTTTACAACGACGACATTCTATCCATGCCGGATAAGTGGGAGTATCCGTGGTTTGCCGCGTGGGACTTGGCGTTCCACTGCATTCCCCTGGCACTTCTCGATCCCGATTTCGCCAAAGATCAGCTCATCCTTCTTTTGCGCGAATGGTACATGCACCCAAACGGCCAACTCCCCGCCTACGAATGGGCCTTCAGCGACGTTAACCCTCCTGTTCATGCCTGGGCTGCGTGGCGCGTCTACAAGATCGAGCGGCGCATGCGCGGCGTGGCCGACCGTTGTTTCCTGGAAAAAGTGTTTCACAAGCTGCTCTTGAATTTTACTTGGTGGGTGAACCGTAAGGATCCCGACGGCGCGAATATTTTTCAAGGCGGCTTTTTGGGACTCGATAACATCGGCGTCTTTGACCGTTCGGCACCTCTTCCCACCGGAGGTCACCTCGAACAGTCGGACGGTACCAGTTGGATGGGCATGTACTGCCTGAACATGCTGGCGATTGCTCTTGAGCTCGCGAAGGAAGATCCCGCTTATGAAGATGTCGCCAGCAAGTTTTTCGAGCATTTCATTTACATTGCCCGCGCCATGAACGATTTTGGCCTCGGCGGGCAGTCGCTTTGGGATGACGCTGACGGTTTTTTTTACGACGTATTAAAGCTCCCCAACGGCGAAGAACACTTCCTGAAAATCCGTTCCATGGTCGGACTAATTCCGCTTTTTGCCGTCGAGACGCTCGAGCCTGAAATCGTCGATCGCCTCCCCGGCTTCAAGCGACGCATGCAATGGTTCATTGACAATCATTCGGATGTACCCGAACACATCGAAATGACGCAGCGTTCCGCGCGCGGCGTGCGCCGGCTCCTCTCCCTCGTGAACCGCAAACAACTCAAGCGCGTGCTCAGCCGCATGCTGGACGAGACGGAATTTCTTTCTCCTTACGGCGTTCGCGCTCTTTCGCGCTACCACCAGGACCATCCTTACGAAGTTCACGTCAACGGAAATACCAACCGCGTTGACTACGAGCCCGCCGAATCCACCACTGGCCTTTTTGGGGGAAATTCAAACTGGCGCGGGCCCATATGGTTTCCGGTCAACTATCTGCTCGTTGAGTCGCTCCAGAAGTATCACCATTACTATGGCGAGGATTTCAAAGTGGAGTGCCCCACGCGTTCCCGCACCGAATCCGATCTTTGGCAAGTAGCCGCGGAAATTTCCCGGCGGCTTATTCGCATTTTTCTCTGTGATTCGACGGGACGCCGGCCTGTGGCTGGCACGGCTGAGCTTTTTCAGAGCGATCCCCACTGGCGCGACCTTATTCTTTTCTACGAATATTTTCACGGCGACAACGGAGCCGGAATCGGCGCCAGCCATCAAACCGGCTGGACCGGTCTCGTCGCAAAACTGATCGAACAGAGTGGCGAGTAAGCTGTTGCAGCTCCGGTCCGTACCCGTGCTTGCATTAGAGCGATCGCCGTCGATTGCCGATCATCAATGGGGCCTGCATCGTGAATCGCTGAAGCATTCATTATAGAGACGAAGCGGAACAAGAGAGGCCCGCACTGCCGGGCCGTGGCGACCAGGGAGCGGCCGGTGTCAGAACAAGCGGAAATTCAGTTTGGACGCGAAATTTGTGGCGATCTTACCGCCGCCGAATCGCGTGAGTGGCTAGTTACGAATGGAATCGGCGGATATGCGTCCGGCACCATCGCCGGTAGCCAGACTCGCCGCTACCACGGGCTACTCGTCGCCGCCCTGCGGCCGCCTGTCGGCCGAACACAGCTGGTCTCCGCCATCGACGAAATTGTCCACTATGGTGGAACAAATTTCTCCCTCGCCACGCACCGTTGGGCCAGTGGCGCTGTCGATCCGAAAGGCTTCTTCCTCTTGGAGGATTTTCACCTGGAAGCCTCAATGCCGGTTTGGACTTACGCGCTAGCCGATGCGCTGCTGGAGAAGCGCGTTTGGATGCGCCAGGGCGAAAACACTACTTTTATTACCTACACGCTCCTCCGTGGAGGCGCGGCCCTCGAAATAGAAATGAAAGCACTTGTGAATTATCGCGACTTCCACTCCTTGACCCACGCCGGCAACTGGCGCATGAAGATCACTCCCTTGGAGCAGGGGATCAGGGTTGAAGCATTTGACGGCGCAACTCCTTTTTATCTCAAAAGTTCTGCGCCAAAGTGCGAACCGCGCCACGAGTGGTACCTCGGGTGTAATTTCGCCGAAGAAACTGCGCGCGGCCTGGAGGACCGTGAAGATCGTCTTTTTGCTGGGTTGTTCCGCGCAAAATTGGAAGTGGGTTCCAGCGTCACTCTTGTAGCGAGCACGGAGGCAGTGGCTTCGTTTGATGGCGAAACCGCACGAGCGGAGCGCGCCAATCACGATGTAAAGCTTTTCCAGGAATGGCAAGCGAAAAACGAGGCCTTTGCGGCGGAAGCTCCCTCATGGTTTTGGCAGCTCATCCTCGCTGCCGATCAATTCATCGTAAGACGCGGCCTTCCCGAGGAGCCGGACGGCCATAGCGTCATCGCCGGCTATCACTGGTTCGGCGAGTGGGGCCGCGACGCCATGATTGCACTCCCGGGACTCACGCTTGCGACCGGCCGCGCCAGCGTTGCCCGCCAAATCCTTATGGCCTTCTCGCGCTATGTCGATGGAGGCATGCTCCCCAACAATTTCCCCGACGGAGGCGGCAAGCCGGAATACAACACTGTCGACGCTACGCTCTGGTATTTCGAATCCATTCGGCAATATTTCGAAGCGACGCGCGATGCCATGACGCTCCAAAAACTTTTCCCGGTTCTCGCAAGCATGATTGAGGCGCACATCGCTGGCACCCGTTACAACATCCATGTCGACCTGGCCGACGGGCTTCTCTCTGCCGGTGGCCCCGGAGTTCAACTCACTTGGATGGACGCGAAAATCGGCGACTGGGTCGTGACGCCTCGCGCAGGAAAGCCCGTGGAGATTAATGCGCTGTGGATCAACGCGCTCGAAACGATGGGTGGGTTTGCACGGGTGCTGGCGAAACCTAACGATGCTTACGAAAGAAATGCTGCCAAAGCCAAAAAAAGTTTTCAGAGGTTCTGGAACGCAGAACGCAATTGTTGTTTCGATGTCATCGATTCCCCTGGCATCGGAAATGACGCCTCGCTTCGGCCCAATCAGATTTTCGCCGTTTCCTTGCCGGTCAGTCCGCTCAACCCTGAACAGCAGAAGAGAGTCGTCGATGTTTGCGCGCGATACCTCTTGACCTCGCACGGGTTGCGCAGTCTCGCGCCTGGCGAACCCGGATATTCCGGCCGTTACGAAGGCAGCCCGCACGATCGTGACGCCGTCTATCATCAAGGAACAGTCTGGGGCTGGTTGCTCGGCCCTTTCGCCCTCGCGCACTACCGCGTCTACCAAGATCGCGAAACGGCCCTGCGTTTTCTCGACCCCTTGGGTCGCCAGATTCAGGCCGGCGGCCTCGGCACGTTAAGCGAGATTTTCGATGGCGATGCTCCCTTCACTCCGCGCGGCTGCATCGCGCAGGCGTGGACAGTCGCCGAAGTCTTGCGAGCTTGGCAGGAAATAGCGGATAAGACAAAACCTGCAATCCGGTAGAGATCAGTGAATTCGAGCCTCTATCCGCGAGACTGCAATTCATAGAGTTCGATGAGCACCTTACCGCCATCCGGAGAGGGGACAAGGAAAAAGTTGACCCGCGTCGCATCCGCCCCGGCCCGAGTTTCAGGATATACAGGAGCGAGTCTGAATTTTTCCTTCAGGACTTGTGTGGCGCGCTCCACATTGGCGCAGCGATACTCCACCTGCTGGATGCCTTCTCCAAACCTGGCCAGATATTTTGCAATGGCGCCCGTACCTCCCGGCTCCCGAGTGGTGAGAATGTCCAGGGATATCCCTCCAACGAAATCAAGCTCGAATTCCTCGGCATCCTGATCTGGGGGCACGCCAGCGAGCCTCGGCGTGCCGTTCGCAACTCGAATATGTCCAAAAGTGTCGCGCTGCACCGCCAGTCCAACGGTTATGGCGGGATTCGGTCCATGCAGCAACGCGGACAGTTCGCCGTCGGCCCACCAATCAGAGATGGCAGAGCCAGCCGTCGCCCGGCCCAGGCGATAGATATTACTCGCAGCCGCGAGCCGTTTGGGTTCCTCTGCGGACGAGAGGTCCGCGATGGATTCAATGAGAGGACTGGACATGGAACCATCGGGATTGTAGCTTGAGGGCGGCACGAAAAGAAGCTGAAGCCAGGCAGCCTCCTTCTTAAAGACGCATCGAAAACCAGGTGCGCCGCATCTGAGGAATATGCCAAAACCAGTCTTGTTGACGGTAGATGACGACCCGGAAGTCCTGCGGGCCATTGAACGTGATCTGCGGAGCCGGTATGCCGACCGCTATCGCGTCATGCGCGCAAATTCGGGAAGCGCCGGCCTTGCCACTTTGCGGGAACTGAAAACTCGCAACAACCCCGTGGCCCTGCTGCTCGCGGACCAGCGCATGCCTCAGATGGACGGCGTGAATTTCCTTGCCGAAGCCATGGAGATGCACCCGCTGGCCAAGCGCGCCCTGCTCACTGCCTATGCGGACACCAATGCTGCCATCGACGCCATAAACGAAGCCCGCGTCCATTATTATTTGATGAAGCCGTGGGATCCGCCCGAGGAAAAGCTCTTTCCCGCTCTCGACGACCTGCTGCATGACTGGACCGCGACGTTTCGCCCGCCTTATGAAGGCATCCGCGTCCTTGGCACGCGCTGGTCAAACCGCTCCTATGAGCTGCGCGAATTCCTCGCGCGCAATCAGGTGCCCTATCAATGGATTGACGTGGAGTTGGCTCAGTCCGACCCCGAAGTGCGCGACCTGATTGATTCCCTGGGGCCAGAGGCCGAGAAACTTCCATTGATTCTGTTTCCCGACGGGACGCGGCTTCCGGAGCCCCCTTTGCCCGCTGTTGCGGATAAAATCGGGCTTCGCACACACGCCCAAACCAACTTCTACGATCTTGCCATCGTCGGCGGTGGTCCCGCCGGGCTTGCCGCCGCTGTCTACGGCGCGAGCGAAGGCTTGCGCACGGTAATCGTCGAACGCGAAGCGCCAGGAGGCCAAGCCGGCCTGAGTTCTCGAATCGAGAACTATCTCGGCTTTCCTTCCGGACTCACTGGCCTCGACCTTGCCCGCCGTGCTGTAGCTCAGGCCCGGCGTTTCGGCGTTGAAATTATCGCGCCGCAGGAAGCGGTTGGCATTCGTGTCGAGGGCCCCTACCGGTTTTTGAAACTCGCCGATGGTTCAGAGCTCTCCTGCCACGCGCTCCTCCTGGCGATGGGCGTTCAGTGGAGAACTTTGGAGGTTCCGGGGATTGATCACTTGCAGGGCGCTGGCGTGTATTACGGCGGAGGAACCTCCGAAGCGATGGCCTGCAAAGGCGAAACGGTGTACATCATTGGTGGCGCGAATTCCGCCGGCCAGGCCGCCATGCACTTTTCGAAGTTTGCCGAGAAGGTGGTCATGCTGGTTCGCGGAGTGTCCCTTGCCGCGACAATGTCCCACTACTTGATCGAGCAAATCGAAAAGACTGCCAACATTGAGGTGTGGTCGCGGGCAAGTGTTGTTGAAGTGGAAGGAGAATCGCGGCTCACGGGGATCACCGTGGAGTGTTCTCCTTCGGGAGAAAGAAAGAAACTGCCGGCCTCAAGCCTGTTTATTTTCATCGGCGCGCAGCCGCGGACGGAATGGCTTGGCGCCTCGATTGATCGCGATGAGCGTGGTTTTGTTCTTTCCGGTCCTGACCTCCTTCGCAACGGGAAGAGACCGGCGTCCTGGACGCTCGATCGTGACCCGGGTTTGCTTGAAACCAATGTGCCGGGGATTTTTGTCGTAGGCGATGTGCGCCACGGTTCTGTAAAGCGCGTCGCTTCTGGGGTGGGAGAAGGCGCAGTAGTCGTGCAGTTTATGCACCAGTATTTGGCGAAAGTCCAATGAGCGAAGCGCTCGATCAAGCACGGATGGAAGCCTTGATCGGGGAATTGAGGAAAATTCCGCCGTTCGCGGACCAGCCGCAAGCCGATCTCGAATGGTTTGTCGCGCAAACGGAGGAGCGCCGTGTCGAAGTAGGCGGAGTCATAGTTAAGGAAGGCTCTCCGGCGGACACCATGCTGGTGATCCTGGAGGGTGAATTCCGAGCCCGGCGCGAGAACGGCCCTCAGGACGGCCCGGTCTTTACTGCCCATGCCGGGGATGTAACAGGCGTCCTGCCTTTCTCCCGAATGAAAACCGTTAGCGTGACCGGGCGTGCTGTAATGCCGGTTCGCGCCCTGACGTTTCCGGCCGCTAAGTTTCCCGAACTATTTCAGCGGATGCCCGAGCTTTCACAGCGTCTCGTCGGCCTTCTGACCGACCGCGTCCGGAACGTCACCAGGGAAGAGCAGCAACGAGAGAAGCTCGCTGCGCTTGGCAAGCTCTCCGCGGGCCTCGCGCACGAATTGAACAACCCGTCCGCCGCAGCCCGCCGCTCCGCTGCCTCCCTTCGCGATTGTTTGGAACGCCTGCGCGTTGCTGGCCGCAGTTCGCGCTTGGGTCCGGAAGATTGTGGCTTGTTGGCTCAACGCGAAGAAGAAATTCGTGCCGCGCTGATACCCGCTGAAAACAAAGATGAGTTCGCCCGCGTCGAGCGCGAAGAAGCGATTCAATCCTGGCTGGAGGGACGAGGCGTTGCCGATGCCTGGAAACTTGCGCCGCTTCTGGCCGATGCAAACCTGACCGACGCGCAATTGGAAAGGTTTGCGGGCGCCGCCGGAACTTCGCTTGGCCCCGAGCTCACGCGCTTCGCTACCCTCCTCGAAATGGAGCGCATCGCCGCCGAACTCGATCACAGCACCGCGCGCATTTCTGATCTCATCAAAGCGATCAAAGAGTATTCCTACATGGACCAGGCGCCGCTTCAGGAAGTGGACATCAAGAACAGCCTGGAAACGACGCTCATCATCATGCATCACAAGCTGAAGCGCGGCATTGTGGTTATCCGCGAATTTGCCCCCGACTTGCCGAAGGTGATGGCCTACGGCAGCGAGCTGAATCAAGTGTGGACAAATCTTATCGACAACGCCGCCGATGCCATGAAAGAAAAAGGTAAGCTCCTCGTGCGTGCCGTGCGCGAAAATGAGTATGTGCTTGTGGAGATCGCCGACGACGGGCCGGGCATCCCTCCCGAAGTGCAATCCCGCATCTTTGAGCCGTTTTTTACAACTAAGGGTGTGGGCGAGGGAAGCGGCCTCGGCCTTGACGTAGTCCATCGCATTGTAAAAAAAATGCGCGGGCTCATCAGCGTAAAGTCCGTTCCGGGAGACACCCGGTTCCAGGTGCGAATTCCCATTCAAGCGACGTTGTGATTCTCCGGGAGACCAGCATGGCCGAAAACTGTACTCATCTCGATGTGATCAAGAGCGTAAAGCCAAAAACCAAGGGCTGCGAAGAATGTCTGAAGATGGGCGACAGCTGGGTGCATCTCCGCCTGTGTTTGAGCTGCGGCCATGTCGGCTGCTGCGACTCCTCCAAGAACAAGCACGCCACAAAGCATTTTCATGCCACGAAGCATCCCATTGTCCGGTCGCAGGAGCCCGGCGAAAACTGGATGTGGTGTTATGTCGATGAGCTGATGTTTGAGGAAGAATGAGTCTCACCTTTGTTTCTTTGCCGGAATCAGCAGCGACGCTACCAGAGCAATCAGCAGCACTCCCCCCACAACGCCAAGAGACACTGTAACGGGGATATGCACCCACCGCTCGCCGATCATTTTTCCGCCGATAAAAACCAGAACGACCGCCAATCCTTCATCCAGGAAACGTAAACGGTCAATGACTCCCGCCAGCAGAAAGTACAGCGCCCGCAGGCCCAGAATCGCGAGCACGTTCGACGTGTACACAATGAAAGGGTCGCGTGTGATGCCGAAGACCGCGGGGATGGAGTCCACCGCCAGCGTGACGTCCGTAATCTCCACGACAAGCAGGACCAGAAATAGCGGCGTCGCAAACAACCGGCCTGCATTACGAACAAAAAAACGTTCGCCGTGATATTCATGGCTAATTCGAAGGTGCCGCCCGGCGAAGCGGACGATCCTGCTTTGTTCCGGATGAAAATCCCCTTTGTGAAAGAAGAGCATGCGCAGGCCGGCATAAACCAGGAACGCCCCCAGCAAATACATCACCCAGGAAAAATGTTCGATCAATTCCGCACCCAGCGCGATCATCGCTCCGCGCATGACCAGCGCCCCGACCACCCCCCATTCCAGAAGGCGGTGCTGCAGATTCTCATCCACCGCAAACGCGCGAAAAATCACCAGGAAAAGAAACAGGTTGTCGACACTGAGGGCTTTTTCGATCAGATAGCCGGTAAAAAATTCCAGGGCCAGCTGCTCCCCATAAAAATAGAGCACTCCAAATCCAAAGAGGACGGAGACTGCGATCCACCCGAAACTGGCAAGCGCCGCCTCACGAATTTCGATCTTGTGCGGGCGGCGGTGGAAGATGCGGAGGTCCATCGCGATCGCGACGGCGATGAAAAGATTGAACGCAATCCAGTGGAGCGGCGTCCCCATGACGGCGCTAGGGAATGGAACCGCGCGCGTCGATGGAGTTCAAATTGGAAAGCTCGACTCGGATGGCCTTGCCGCGTTCAATTCTTACGGGAACATCCCAGCGCACACGCATGTCTCCAGAGTCAGCGTCCAGGTTTAGCGTGCTGATCCAATAATCGCCCGGCGCAAGTCCCGAGATTGTGGCGCGTCCTTCGAGATCCGTATCCACCTTGGCCGCGAGAAATTTGATTTGCGCAACATTCGGTGCAATACGTTGAACGCGCCTGCGTCGGTCATTTTGCAGGACGTCCCATTTTTTCTGGGGATTGACCCCGTCGAGCTCCAGCTCGACTCCCGAAATGGTCTCGGGCCGGTTCCGAATGAATTTCTTGAGGGCTGTAAAGTAGTCTTGTTTCAATTTGTTGTATTTCTCCGGGTGCTCCGTCTTGTCCACCTCAGAGAACTTTGGTTGGGGGAAGCCGCTTGTTACCCCGCCGCTGTTCGTCCGCTGGTACGCCAGGAGGAATTCCGGGGTGTTGAGGATGTCGTCCGGCGTAAGCAGTTTGTCGAGGTCTGGTTCCGTGAGATCGAGCGTGTCATGCGCCTTGAGCCATGTCCGCAGCTCCGGCGAGACTTTGAGGCCGTCAATAAACTGATCGCGTGGCGGTACCGGGTCCTTCTCTTCCAATTCCTTCACGATCTCCGAGTAGCTTTTGGTGAGGACATAGAACGTGAATTGGCGCACCGGCTCCGGACGCGCCGCCGTCGGGTTGATGCGCGCGACGAATTCCAGCCCTCCTGTATCGCTTTGTGCCCTTGCTCCGCTCGTGACTATAAAAGCGCACAGAGCAATCGCCACAGTGAAGACGTCTCTTTTTGCCATGTCAAAATCGTAACAGAATTGCAAAAGCAAAAGGCAGAACTTCCGCAGCTAGTATCCTAAACCTGGAGCTCAAAATGTTCTTTCCCGAGACCCAGGCTCGGTTATCCCCCTTTGGCTTTATTTTTGAGGAGCTTGGCGAGCTTTTCGATTTCCTCAGTTTTCTTGACCATACGGACCGAGAGCACTTCGGTGGTTGCAGTCTTCTGAACTTCTTCGCGCAACTCCCCAGACAACTGATAAAGCCGTTCGACCCCTTCGCGGAATTCTTTCTCGTCTTGCTGCATGCGAGCCCGTTTTGCCGCGGCCATGGCCTGTGGGTTTGAGTGCATCTCCGCCGGGTTAGGAGTCTCCGCCGGCTGCGGTGGTGGAGGTGGAGTCGGCGGATATTGAGCGAACAACCAGCCTTCCTTCGCTGCCAGAAAGCCGGCCACTCCAGCCATTGCCAGGATAAACACGCGCCTCGTTTCAAGCATGCCGGCCTCCCGACTGGAGTTCTTCCCGGGAGTATGTTCCTTCGGACGGAGACGCGCAAGAATTAGGGTCTACGATCGCTTGTTGCCCACGACAACTGCTGAATTTCTAGAACCGAGCGGCTAAAACGAGGAGAAAACGTACATGCCGTCGGCACGGCTCTTGATACGCGGGGGGCGATGGTTCTTTTCGAAGAAATCGTAGCCTTGTTTCAGATTGCTCCAGAAAGCAATCAACAATGCCTGATTAGCGTGAGTTGCCGCCAGGGATTTGAGGCCCTCGTCCGTAAGCCTGGCAGGGTAGATCTCAATCGGCAAGTGTTGTTGATTTTGGTCGTGGACAAGAACCGAGAGCCAATAGACCTCCTTGATGCCATCGTCCGTGATGGGAATGCAGCCGATCGACGCGCAGTCGCCGTGAAGAAAAATATCTCCACCTGGATTTTGATGTGAACCAAGGATGCGGTCGGAAGCGTTCGGATAATTGATATGCAGGCTCAAGAAGAAATTGCTCTGGGGATTGAAGCAATCCAACTCGTAAAAGCCTTCCGGCACCTGTTCGTCGCCAAAGCGGCGCTTGGGCCCCAGCGATCCCGACGAAGCGCAAATTCGATACTCGTGCACGAGCACGTAAGGCTTGTCTGACGCGCCAGCTGCCCAAAGATCCAGAATGCCTTCTTGTTTGAAGGCCCGCAGCAAAATCGCGCGTGGGGGATAGGTGACCGCCTTTTCTTCGAATCTCTTCTTCAAAACTTCATCTTTTTCCTTAGACGCAGTTCGGACGTGTGGATATTTCCATTGAAGTTCCCGAAAGGATTTCAGCTGTTGAGGAGACGAAGAAATTGCGAGCAGAAACAACAGAGGCAGAGCGGACTTTGCAATTCTCATAACTCGGCTAGTGCCTGGCAAAGACCATCAAAAATATCATGGCCGCGATGCCCGCAATCAGCAATGCCGCGACGATGCGGAAGAGTAGCGAAGAGGGAACCGCCGGAATGGGACCAAATGGCCTTTTGGGTGGAAACGGCGGATCCAGGACGCCAACCCCTGTCAACTTGCGCGGCGGGCCGCCACCGCGTGCGGAGGACGTCTCTGCCTCAAGTTCAAACTCGTTTTCGGCGAAGTCGTAAGGCACGTCAAAAAAATGCTATTCCGTTGCAGAAGAACTGTCTAGAACAGGCGGAAGACCGCTTCGGCGGTGACCCAGGCTGGCACGGGGTGGCGCGCCCCATCATGCGCTGGCACAAATTTCCAGCCGCGAATGGCCTGTTCCGCGCGCTCGTCAAGCCCCAGCCCGATTCCTTGGACGATTCGGACTTGCGAGGCTCGCCCGTCAGCACCGACGAGAACGCGCAGTACCACTCTGCCTTGTAGCTTGGCTTCCCGCGCCTCGTCGGTGTATTGCGGGTCGGGGCAATCCGCGCAGCTGGGTAGCGTAACGCCGCCCCGGTATCTCGATTGCGATTCGCCTAGCCCGCCGGGTCCATCGCGCGGGCCATCTCCCATAGTCTTCCCATCACGGCTGCCGATCGTATCGGAATCGCCCGGTCCCGGTGAGTTCGTTTCCTCCGTCATCCACGGCAAGCCGATTTTGCTAACCGCGGTCAGGGTAGGCGATGCGTTAGGATCGAATATTGTGGGCGCCACGGGCATTTGTTCTTCCTGTTTGTGGGAGCGATGGCCGGACGATCTGAATGGAAGCGAGCGCTGCAAAATTTCCAGCCGTCGCGGGAATCATCACTCGGCCCCCTCCACTGCCGCTTCCTGGATCAGCGCGACTGGTGCTCGGCGCAAACAAGTGCGACGGAAACGTAAGACCTCTTAGGACTTTCGTAGCGTCATTTTCCTTGGGTTTCTCGGGCCTGAATGGATGCACGGCAAGCGCCGCCAGCGCCAGGATTACTGCCGAATGCGTTAGAAGAGATATTCCCTGCGCGCGGCTCGAATGCGCCGATCTATCAAAATGCAAAAGATGCAATGGCGCGCCGTTCGCGGAACTCATTTTCCACTTCCCCCGAGCCAGGGCATCATGAAAGTTTCCGCGGATCCGTTGAACTACGTTGTCGCTAGAACTCACCGAGGAAAGCAAGGAACGCACGAAGGAATCGCGCATGGGCAGGCCTCCGCGCCCGCCTCAAAATTTGGACGCACTCCTCGACGAGGCGGGCTGCGAACGCGTGTTGAGAAGCACAGCGCGGCAGATTGGTTGCCCGCAAAAAGTCCATTTGGTTATACCTCAGTGAAGAGCGTCTCGCCACAAAGAGCACGGCGTATACAAACGCCCCGAAGGCTGTGCGGAAGAGCTTGCTGCTAGCTCTTGCTAGTAGAGGTGGAAAGTGACTTCGATCTGCACGCGGCAATTGACCGGTTTGCCGCTGGGACCTACTGCCGGGCGCATTTTCCAATTCTTCACTTGCGCGAGGGCCTTTTCTTCCAAGCCGAGTCCAGGGCCTTTGATTACCACCGGGCTGATCACTCGCCCGTCGGCGGTAACCGTCACATCGAGCAAAACGGTTCCCTGGTACTTGGCCTTCCGCGCTTCGTCGGAGTATTCCGGTTGTGGGCAGTAGATGCACATCGGCGAGCCGACGCCGTTCAGCCCCGCGCGGAAAACTCCCCCGCCCGTACCCCCGCCTTCACCAGGGCCAAGGCCTCCGCCGGAGCCACTGCCGATACCGGTGCCATTGCCGTTCCCAAGCGAGTCCGTCGCGCTCTTGGCCAGCGGATCACCGAAGTTCGCCATATTCGGGCTCGGCACTTTCAAATCAGGTGGACCAAGCAGCGAAGGATCCATCGCCAGCTTGGGATTCAGATTCTGAATCTTTGCCTGAGGCGGTGTGAACTGCGTGTACTGAAACTTGGGGAGTTTCCCCTTGGAAGTCGGGGTCAAGGTGTGATTGTTTGCACCGCCACCGCCGCCAGCCTTGTCATTACCCGCCGGCAGCTTCGCTATGTAGGGTGAAATGTCCAGCGGCGTCACGTTAACCTGCTTGTTCTTTGCTTCCGTCGAGGCAGGCAGTACATTAGTAAAGATTGGAATCACCAACAGGCCGATCGCCGCAATGTGCAGGACGACAGCGAGCATCTGGCTGGTGCCAAAGTTTTCGTCTTTCGACCAGATGTCTTTCACTTTCACCGGCCGAATCCCAGGCGGCAGAGGCGGCTGCTTCGGAGGCGAAAAAAAATCCCTGACTCGGTCGCCGAACCCGCCGAAATTCGCGCCCCATGCTACTGCTAGCCTGCTGTTCACGCGCCCTCTCGATGCAGGCCGAAGGCGCAAAAATTCCGCCAGGTTGCCAGCTACTCCCGATCCGAAAGTTGTCTGCGTAAAGGGCGCATCCTTGCGCTCGCGCACTTTGACCGGCCGTTCCGTAAGGAACTGCTTCAGGTTCGACCAGAAATTATCCGGGATTAGAATCTCGGGCTTCGTGAACTTCGGCACCGCCGTGGACGGGACCGGAACGGCAGGACCGCGGCCCGCGGATGACACCCTGGGTTTTGTGATTTCAGGCGGCAGCAGATTGATAAATTTGCCCGGCACCGTTTACCTCTTTAGTTTAGACGCAGATTCCCCATATTCGGTGTGCCTGTCCGATATGATTCGCGCTGGCCGGGAAAGGTTGCGCGCTCCATGGCGGCTGACACCGGTTGCCAATCATTGTAACATACGTGGTTACGCTGCTTCCCGATGTTTCCCGCCGTACACCTGTACAAACGGACGGCATAGAAGGGACTTACAATCGCTTCAATTATGGCCCAACCACTCGAACTCAAGAAAACGCTGAACCTGCCGAAAACGGACTTCCCGATGAAAGCCGGCCTGCCGCAAAATGAGCCCAGGCAGCTCGAAGCCTGGCACAACGGAAACATCTACGAAGGTATCCTGGAAGCGCGCAAAGGCAAGCCGCTCTTTGTTCTGCACGACGGCCCGCCGTACCCCACCGGAGAGATCCATCTCGGCACCGGCCTCAACAAAATTCTCAAGGATCTTGTCGTTAAGACCAAAAGCATGGCGGGGCACTATGCGCCCTACGTCCCCGGCTGGGATTGCCACGGCCTGCCGATTGAGACCCAGGTGGAAAAAGAGCTGGGCGGAAAAGGGAAAGTTCCGCCTGCGGAGTTCCGCAAGCTGTGCCGTCAATTCGCGCTCCGTTACGTCGAACAGCACAAAAAAGATTTCAAGCGCCTCGGCATTTTCGGCCGCTGGAACGATCCCTATCTGACGATGAGCCACGAATACGAAGCCACCATTGCCGGCGCGTTCCTGGATTTCATGGAAAAGGGTTATGTCTATCGCGGCCGCAAGCCCGTCTACTGGTGCATCTATGACAGCACCGCGCTCGCGGAAGCCGAAGTCGAATACGAAGACCACACCAGCCCCTCAATCTGGGTGAAATTTGCGGTTGTCGTCGGCCACCGAGGAGATATTGCAGGACTTGGAAGCGACGTCAGCGCGGTCATCTGGACCACCACCCCCTGGACCATTCCGCATAATCGCGCTCTGGCCTTTCATCCCGATTTCGAGTACGCCGTGGTCGACACCGAAAAGGGCGCGCTGCTTCTAGCCTCCGACCGCATCGCCGCTTTGCAAGCCGAATGTGGCATCAAGGAAGCTCGCGTGCGCGCCACCTTCAAGGGCCGCGATTTCGATGGTATGAAATTTCAGCATCCATTTCTTCCGATTCAAGTGCCCGGCATTCTCGCTGATTACGTCACCCTCGATCAGGGCAGCGGCGTCGTTCACACTGCCCCCGGCCACGGCGCCGACGACTTCTATTCCGGCCAAAAGTACGGCTTGGAGATCTATGCGCCGCTCGACGACAAGGGCCTCTACCTCGAAGGTTTGCCCGAATACAAAAGCAAAGACGTATTCACCGCCAATCCCATCATCGTGAAATTGCTCGCTGAGCGCGGCGCTCTTCTTGGCAATAATGAATACAAGCACAGCTATCCGCACTGCTGGCGCTGCCACAATCCGGTAATTTTCCGCGCCACGGAGCAGTGGTTTATTAAAATGGACCAGGCCGCTCACGGAAAAGAAAAATCCCTGCGCCAGGAAGCGCTCGAGGAAATTCACCAGGTGAAGTGGTTCCCCGCCTGGGGCGAAGACCGCATGTACGAAATGATTGAGAAGCGCCCGGACTGGTGCGTCTCACGCCAGCGCTTCTGGGGCGTGCCGATCATCGTTTTTTATTGTGAAGGTTGCGGCACGCGCCTCGAAGATTTCAAAGCCCTGCGCAGTGTCGTCAAGTGGTTCGAAAAGGAAGGCGCCGACGCCTGGTACCAGCATACCTCTGAAGAATTGCTCCCTGCTGGAACAAAGTGTTCTTGTGGCTCCACGAAGTGGCGCAAGGAAAACGACATTCTCGACGTCTGGTTCGATTCAGGTTCTTCGAATCTATCCGTGCTGAAGGGCGCCGAGTGGCCCGCAGACGTCTATCTCGAAGGCCCCGATCAATATCGCGGCTGGTTCCACAGCTCGCTTCTGGTTGCGACCGGCGTGCGCGACGCTTCGCCCTATCGTGGCGTCGTCACCCACGGCTGGACGCTCGACGAACAGGGCCGCCCGATGTCCAAATCGCTCGGGAACGCCCTCTATCCCATCGAAATCTGCGAAAAGTGGGGTGCGGATTTGCTTCGCCTTTGGGTCGGTTCCGTCGAATACCAAGCCGACGTAAAAATGAGCGAGCGCGTGATGACCCAGCTCAGTGAAGCCTATCGCAAGATTCGTAACACATTCCGCTTTGCTCTCGGCAACCTTGGCGATTTCAATCCTTCGCGCGACGCGCTTTCGAACGATCATCTCGAGGAAATCGATCGTTGGATGCTCGACCGTACCGCTGAGCTCGTCAAGAAATGCCGCGAATGGTACGCGAATTACGAATTCCATCGCGTCTACCACGCCATCCACGATTATTGCGTTGTGGACCTCAGCGCTTTCTATTTCGACGTGCTGAAGGACCGCCTATACACCAAAGCTCCCAAAAATAAATCGCGTCGCTCCGCACAAACCGCTGTCTGGAAAATCAGCAGCGCTTTGGTCCGTCTGGCCGCGCCCATCCTTGTTTTCACTTCCGAGGAGATTTGGAAGCATTTCCCGAAATCCCAGGGCGAACCGGAAAGCGTCCACATCTCGCTCTTTCCTGAAGCCGCCGTTCTCGCGTGTGGGATCGCCAAAGACGCTGCGGAAAAATGGGAACGGCTCGCACAGGTACGTTCCGCCGTACTCGTGGCTCTCGAGCAAGCCCGCGCCGCAAAGACCATCGGCGGCGGCCTCGAAGCAAAAGTCCATCTCCACGCCGGCCCGGAGGCCGCTGGCTTGCAAAAATTGCTTGAAGAAAAGCAGTCTCTTCTCCCCGCACTCTTCATCGTTTCCCAGGTCGAAGTCCATTCATCGGCGATTCCCGCATCCGTTCCAGCCGAAACTTTGCCCGGTTTGACAGTCAAAATCGAGCGCGCCGAAGGCGCGAAATGCGACCGCTGCTGGAATTATTCAACGCATGTCGGCGAAAACTCTCGTTATCCCACCGTCTGCGAGCGCTGCTCCGATGCCCTTGCCGAAATCGAAAACGACGGTTCAGCCAGCGTCGCCGTAAGCTGACATGATGCTTGCTCTTCAAACGTGCCATCCTCGGAGCGCGCCGCCTCCCCGTCATTCCTTTACCTCCTTCATCTCCTTTACGTTCTTTACTTCATGACTCTTTTCTCCCGCCTCCGTTTCCTCTGGCTCACGCTCGCTGTCGTCTTTCTCGACCGCGCCACAAAGGCTTGGATCGAATCTCGCCCTGCTGATCGCTTCCCCCACGCCGTCATTCAAAATTTTTTCTATCTGGTGGACTCCCGCAACCCCGGCATCGCTTTCAGTTTTCTCGCTGGTCTGTCCTCACCCGCCCTCCGCCTGTTCCTTATCTGCGGTTCCCTCGTCATCATCGCAGTCATCACTTGGTTGCTCGTCGCCGGCCGCGGCATCAGCGCCGCCCATGCCGCCGGCCTCGCGCTTCTCCTTGGCGGCGCTACAGGCAACGTCACCGACCGCATTCTCCATGGCGCCGTCACCGATTTCATCGAGGTTTATCTCCGCTTCCTTCCTTGGCGAACTTTCAATCCTTGGCCTGCCTTCAACGTCGCGGATTCCGCCATCACGGTTGGCGCCATTCTTATCCTGCTCGAGGTATTATTTGGCCGTCGGTCCGAAGGGCCGCACTTGAATTCGCAAACATCGTAGTCGGATTCCGCACGCAGAAGCGCATCATCGAATACTCCGGCCACTGGTGCGCGAAACCTTCCCCGGCAGCTTTACCTGGATAACTTGAATGGAATCAGCTGCTTTGATTCGTCCGTCCATTCAGGTTTCTTCCACCTAGTTTTGCAGCATCCACCCGATTGCCTTCACGTCCAGTCTCAAGCATACCTAGAGCGGCTGCAAGCTGCCTCGAAGCTAGCCGAGAGTAAGAAAGGGTGGATGAATAGTCTAGGGCGTGCGAACAAGAACGTAATCGCACTCTAGAGCCAAAACGCTTGGAAAGGCGCAGCACTTTCCGCGTGAATTTTCAGGTGCTCCTCGTCCCTGCCGTTTCCATGACTCTGATGTCAAGAGCACGCTCACCTGTGCGCTTCAGTCATGGGTAGGTTCGTTCTGACAGCGACGGAATTAATCGCCCAGCCGTCATACGGAGGAAAGATGCACAAGCTGAATGCTTTGCTGCTGTTGTGTCTCGCATTGGTTTTTGCCGCGAATGTTCAAGCCCAAAGCAATTCCGGCGTGAACAATGCGGAGTTGAATGGCAATTATGCATTTACGTTCAGCGGGTTCACCGGGAATAGCGGTGGCTCATCTGTTTTTGGGGCCGTGGGAAGATTCACTGCGGATGGTTCCGGCAATATCACTAACGGCGAACTGGACACCAACGGCGTTGGTCCCGGAGCGGCGCTAGCCGCGCAAGCGTTCACCGGAACGTATGCGATCGGTGCCGACAATCGCGGTGTGATGACTCTGAATATTCCCGGCGGTGCAAAACTCGCCTTCGCGATGATGGCCAACGGCAATGCCCAGTTCATCGAGTTCGATGCTACGGGCGGGGTCGGAACGATTGGCTCAGGGACGATGGAAAAAGCGGACACTTCCGCGTACAACACCGCAAACATTTCGGGGGACTACGCATTTGGCGCCGCTGGGTTTGACGACGCCAACAATCGCGCGGCCATTGCCGGGCGTTTTACTTCGAACGGAGCGGGCGCTTTGACCAACGAAGCCGGTGACGTCAACGCCTATGGCACAACCTCTTCGATGACATTTTCTTCGGCGAATTACTCGGTGTCCGATACTTCCACGGGGCGGGGCACACTCAACTTCTCTTTCTCGATCGGGGGATCGCCATTCAGTTTGAATTACGCATTTTACTTCGTGAACGCAGGAAAGCTATTTGTGATGGGGACGGACCCGGTGTCGGCGTCCACGCCGTTGCTGAATGGTGTCGTGTTGCGTCAACAGATTCCGGCAGGAGGTTTCTCCAACGCTGCGCTAAATGGCGGCATGGTGATTTACCTGACGGGATTTACGTTTTGCGGAAACGGATCAGCCCGTTCCTCTGACGCGCTCGCGGGATTGTCCACAACTGACGGCAACGGCGCCCTCAACATCATCTTCGACGAGAATTGCGGTGGGATCTCTAATTCCATCAGCGGACTATCCGGGACGTACAGTGTGGCAAGCAATGGCCGCACATCTATAGCCGTCGCAAATGGCGCGGTCGCCTACCTGGTAAGTCCGAATCAAGCCTTCCTCTTCAGCACGGACAGTTCTGTGGTCTCCGGCTTTGGCGAGCCCCAGGCGGCTATGTCGTTCACGAACAGCGCGCTGAATGGAAATTATGCAGGTGTGGCGGCTACGCCAGCGTCGTTTGGCGTTCAAGTATTCTCCGGTGAGTTCGCGGCGGACGGCGCCAGCCCCACCGGCAATATGACCGGCACGGAGGACATCGGAGCGTCCAGCGGACCAGTCTCGGGCGCGGCGTTTCAGGCTGCGTACGCCATATCCTCCTCGTCAGCAAATGGACGGGGAACCATGACCGTCGCTTCCGGAGAAGGAGGCAACGCCGTCATTTACATGATCTCCGCCACGGCCTTCGTAGCGGTTTCACTGAACGACCCGAATCCCGCAGTGTTGCTCTTTGAGCAGTCTGCAACTTCTCCTCCGCCGACGCCCACTCTTACTTCGCTGACCCTGAGTCCTGCGACTGTGACTGGCGGAGATTCGTCCACGGGCACGGTAACGCTGAGCGGGCCGGCACCGTCAGGTGGAGCGCAAGTCGCGCTCTCGAGCAGCGACACGTCAGTAGCTACAGTTCCTTCCAGCGTGACGGTCACGGCTGGAGCCACGAGCGCGACGTTCACGGTCAACACCAGCGCCGTCACGGCGTCAACCACGGTCACCATCTCCGCGGCCTACGCGGGCGTAACCAAGACAGCTTCGCTCACCGTGAATCCCGCGCCTCCCCCACCGCCCACGCTTTCCTCGCTGACGCTGAATCCCAGCACCGTTATCGGCGGCGTGCAATCTTCCACGGGCCAGGTCACGTTAAGCGCGCCCGCACCTGCAGGTGGCGCGACGGTTACCCTCTCCAGCAGCAGCGGCGCAGCCAGCGTGCCTTCCAGCGTGTTTGTTCCGGAAGGAGCTACCAGCGCGACCTTTACCGTGAACACCTCCATCGTTCTCGTTTCGACTTCCGTCACCATTTCAGCTTCGTACAACGGTACGACGCGGATGGCAAGTCTCAACGTGCTCCTGTAACGGGGCTGCATATGCAGGCAGGAAGGGGTGCGGCGCTGAAATCGGGCGCGCCGCACCCCTTCTGAAGGGCACGGCGCGACACTACTGGATCCCCATGGCCTTGCACTGAAATGCATCTTCGTTCCTCCACTACCCCGGTGTTTTTGCAGAAGAGTTCGGATTTGCTTGAAAAGAAGAGAGTTGAGTTTTTGCTGAGTGCAAAGTGAGGTTGGAACAGCGTAAAAGAAAGGGGAGAAGTTCAAACGTAGACTCCACTGGTTGGCCACTCTTTTACAGCAACCAGCGTCAAAATCTCCGGTACGATCTAAGTTCTGAGAGCCATTCCTATGCCGAGAAGGCTGTTTGCAATGGTGGTGGCTGCTGGCTCCGTTCTTGTTCAATCACGGCAATCGTCCACACAAAGAATTCCTCCTGTCCAAGCGCAACCACAGGCCGCCACCGAGCAAAGCGAAGCCCGAACCAAAATCAGCGTTAATTCCGATCTCGTTGTGCTCGCTGCCACGGCCAAAGATCTCCACGGCAATCTCGTTCCTGATCTTCAAAAAGAAGAGTTCCGCATTTTCGATGACAACGTTGAGCAATCCATAGACGTTTTCACTGCCGAAGCCTTTCCGCTCTCGCTGGTCGTCCTCATCGACGACGATCTGAAATCCCAGGACGCGGCACAGATGGCTCCCACTCTGCGCGCCATAACCGGCGGAATCAGCTCAAGCGACGAAGCCATCATTTGCCGTTTTGATCTCTCGTTCTATCCGGGCGATGGATTTAGTGCCGACCTCAACAAGCTCTGGGCCGATTTGAAGGATGCCCAGGATCATAGCGGTCCTTCGACCTCCGGTGCCGTCCCCTTCGTCACGCCACCATCGAGCCATCCACTCGGAGTCGGTGAACCGCCCCTGGCAGCGCCAACTAACCTTGGTTCCCGCCCAACCAAGGCTCTCGACGACGCCGTCCATTCTGCCGCTGAGCTGCTCCATGATCGCGGAGCCAGCCGCCGCAAGATCATCCTTCTCATCTCCGACGGCCTCAACGGGCCGCAATTTAACCATCACACGTACCCCGGCACGCTCGAGGCGCTCCTTCACGACAACATATCCGTATACAGCTTGGCTGTCGGACACTCCTTCAAGCGAAAATTCTCCCGCCTAGTCAATTATGCGAATGACTCCGGCGGCGACATCTATTACGCGGTTCAAAGCGCGACAATGGAAAGGCTCTACTCCCGAATAACCGAAGAGGCTAGGCACGAGTACACTTTGGCCTACGTGCCCCGCGGCAATAACCGCAACGCTAGTTATCATAAGGTAGAGATCCGCGCCACGCGCGAAGGCCTCACCATCAAGACGCGCAAGGGCTACTTCACAGGACCTCTCGCGGTTCCGGCAAAGCAGTAAGGTTGGCACTCCCTAATCGGACGTACCTCTCATCGCAGCCTTGCTACAATCGGCCTGTGCCGCGTGGAGCCCAACCCGAGATGCATGAGCTACTGGCGGTGGATACGGACGCCGGAACGCGGCTGGACCGGTTTGTGGCCGCGCATCGCCCGGAACTGTCGCGGTCGCGCGTACAGGAACTTATCGACGGCGGGCTTATCCTCGTCAATGGCAAGGCAGCGAAATCCTCTCAGAAACTTCACGGCGGGGAACTCATCATTGTTCGGGCGCAGCCGCGGCCCGCGACACGCGCCGAAGCGGAAGCGATTCCGCTGGAGGTGCTTTACGAAGACGACGACGTGATCGCCGTTAACAAAGCCGCGGGGATGACCGTTCACGCCGGGGCGGGAAACGTGTCTGGCACACTGGTCAACGCGCTTCTTGGGCGAGGGCAAGCGCTTTCAAAGGGTAGCGATCCGCTGCGGCCGGGAATCGTGCATCGTCTGGACAAGGAGACTTCGGGCGTGATCCTGGTGGCCAAGAACGACGTGGCGCACGCAAAACTCGGGGACGCGTTTCGCCAGCGCGCCATCAAGAAGACGTATATCGCGCTGGTGCAGGGCGTTCTTACGGAGAAAAGCGGCCGCATTGATCTGGCAATCGGACGCGACCCGATTCATCGAACGCGCATGGCGACGCAGCGCAAATCGTGGCATGGTGCGGCCATCGCCAATCCGCGCGAGGCGCGCACGGATTGGAAAGCGCTCGCAAAGATCGACAACACAACGCTGGTGGAAGTCCAACTCCACACCGGACGCACGCATCAGATTCGAGTGCATTTCGCCGCGCTGAAGCATCCGGTGGTGGGCGACACGCTGTACGGCGCAGCGCGGGAGTTGCGGATAGGCAAGCTCGATTTGCCTCCACTGGGACGCAATTTCTTGCATGCGGTGAAACTTGGCTTTGCGCAGCCGCGGACCGGCGCATGGATCGAAGTTCGCGCTAGATTGCCGGTGGAATTGCGCGATTATTTGAGAAAACTTTGTGACGCTGCCGGAGAAACGCAGAGCCGAATTGACGCCGCGCTGGCGGGATACCTATAATCGATGCAAATGCGACGAATCATTAGTTCGATCTTTTTGGCGCTGGCGCTGCTGTTATTTCCGCTGACAGACCGGGCACAGCAATCGGCACCAGCCACGAAGCCCCAAGCGTCGTCCTCTCCGGACGCTAAGCCGCAAGCACCCCAGCCGACGCAGCCTGCCGCGGCGAAGCAGGAACCTACCCAGCAGAGCGATCAAACCATCAAGTCAGTCGTCAACCTCGTCGATGTGCTCTTCACGGTGCTCAACCGCCGCAACAAGCTTGTACCGGAACTCGAAAAGAGCGATTTCAAGATCTGGGACGACAAATATCCGCAGGAAATCCGCTACTTTAGCAAACAGTCCAATCTGCCTCTGCGCATCGGCATGCTCCTGGACACTTCCAACAGTATCCGCGACCGCATCAAGTTCGAGCAGGATGCCTCGATCAATTTCCTGTTCAGCGTGCTGCGGCGCAATAAGGATGAAGCTTTTGTGATGACGTTCGACGATGAGCCGCAAATCGTCCAGCCCTTCACCGGCGACGCGGGAGCCCTGCGCGACCAGATCACCAAGACCCGCGCGGGCGGCGGCACTGCAATCTACGACGCGATTTACGAAGCGTGCGTGAAGGAATTGAGCCACCCTCCGCGCCCGCCGGGCGATCAGCCGGACGTGGTGCGCCGCGTAATGATTCTCATCAGCGATGGCGAGGATAATCTATCGACGCACACGCGCGCGGACGCCATCGAAATGGCGCAGCGCACGAGCGTGGTCATCTACACCATCAGCACCAGCACACAGTGGGTCTCGCTCTCGCAGACCGATCCGAGCAAACTGGCGGACCGCAAATATCACCTGACAGACGGTGACAAGATTTTGCAGGAACTCGCCGAGGAAACCGGAGGCCGCGCGTTTTTTCCGTATCACGTCGACGATTTGGACCAGTCGTTTCAGGACATCGGCGACGAATTGCGCAACCAATATTCCGTCGCCTACCTTCCCACGAACTACGTTATGGATGGCCGCTACCATAAAATCCGCATCGAGGTGCCCGATCATAAGGGCTACCAGGTGCGCGCGCGCCGCGGCTATTTCGCTCGAGCCGGCAACAACGTGCCGGCGACGGCAAATCCTCCCGGAGGCACAATCCAATGATCCGTTGTTGAAAATGCGCTGCCCGCGGCGCTAATTGAAGTCAATGCGAAATTTTTTAATGGGGAATGTTGCGCAGCAGGATCGCGTCGGAATCGGCGTGGCCCCGTCCAACCGCGAGCCGTGTCCCGTCCTTCGAATACTCGTATCCTCCGATTTTTTCCGAAGTGAAGTGCGTTAGCTGGCGCCGCGCCGATCCATCCAATGGCTGCACCCACAGATTGTCGACCCCTTTTTCCCGCACGGCATAGAGGACCGCCCTACCGGAAGGCATGAACACCAGGCTGGGGAGCGCACGCGGATCGAATTCGAGAGACGATTTTTCCCCATCCTCGACAGAATAAGTAATGAGGATAGTTGCGTGATCCGATTCGCGTGCTTCGAATGTAGCGAAGGTTTTGCCGTCGGGAGAAAGGTCATAGGGTTCGGCGGGGGACTTGATAATTGTTTCGGGCGTGCCGCCGTCGATGGGAATGCGCTTGAGGAAGTGGTTTTCAGCAGCGTCGATGAAGTACAGCCATTTGCCGTCGTAGGAACAGACCGGCACTCGGTCATTGACGCCAAAAGTAAGACGCAAAAGGTTTGTGCCATTTGAATCGACGCGCCAAAGATTAGCCTCGGCGCCACCCGAACGGCCGATGCTTCGAAAGACGATATAGCGCCCCTGGCCGCACGAGGCGACCTGGTCCACCGCGTATTTCGAGTCGGAGAAAATGACACGGTCTCCGCCAGATGGATTCACCATGCGGATGTCAGAGCCCTGGATGAGGAGAACTTGGGCGTCGGCGGTCAAGTCCCAACTCCGAATAGGCAGAGTTGAAGGTAATTTCAATGGTTTGAAGTTCTCGAGTGATCCTACGGGTGCAATCTCCACCTGGTATTTTGCCTGGCTCTGATTGGCAGCGATCGATTGGCCATCCGCAGAGAGGCTCGGATGAAAGTAGTCGTTGGTGTCTGTGGTCAAGAGATGAAAGGCGCCGTCGGGGAAGGAAACGATCCCAATTTGCCTGCGCCTGAATCCAGTTTCCATAGTAGCGGCGGAGACGATGAGGCCGGTCATGTCCGGAAGCCAAACGGGCTCGTTATAGAGGCGATCCTTAGCGATGGCTACCTGCTTCATGGAAGCGCTGGCGACATCCACGGCGAGGAACCCGCCAATATCCTGAGGCGTGGGCTGGACGATGGGAATCACAATCGTCTTGCCATCAGGGGACCAGGCAAGAGTCAGATTATCGGCGTGAAGCTCGACATGATGGAAAAGATCGCGCTCGAGAGTGCCGTCGCGGCGCGCGATCTTGAGGTCAGCCACCTTGGAATCGCCGTGTTGGTGCAAGTAGGCGAAGCGCTGGCCATCTGGTGAAAACGAGATGGGGCTGTCCACATCTTTTATGAGCAGCCGCGGTGTTCCGCCAAGCATGGGGGTGTCATAGAGGGAAGCGATAGCTTGCTCTGAGTCATCGCGGCGGACGAAATAGATGTAATTGCCGTCGGGAGAAAACGTGAGGCCGCTGTATCGCGTGGCGGCAGGCGTTACAACTTGCGTGTTGCTGCCCGTGGGAATGTGCCGCAGCCAAAGGGACTCCAGGCCGTTTTCGTCGAGGACGTAGAGCAAGTATTTCCCGTCGGGAGAGATTCGGGCGAAGAAGACGTGGCCGTTGTTGGTGAGATTTTCAATCGACATTTGTTCGACAGGCAGGACTCTTTTGCGTGGCAGGAAAGAGTACACCCCGAACGCAGCAGCGACGAGTAGCAGAAGGATGGCTCCAAGCACGAGGCCCGTGCCGAACTTGTTCTTGCTAGCGGCGGCGATGAGGATGGAGCTGCTCGAGGGCGCGCGCGGAGGCGCAGTGGGCGTGACGGCCGGCGTGGACGACTGCGTGGGAATGCGCGCTGAAGAAGAGGTTACGGGAGCAATTCTGCCGGAGTCCAGTTCGCGCTGGAGGCGCTTGAGGTCAGCGCGCAGTTCCGCAGCGACCTGGTAGCGGACGTCGCGATCTTTTTCGAGAGCTTTGTTAAGGATGCGCTCCAGCTCAGCCGGGACGCCTGGATTCAAGGCGACAGGAGCGACGGGCGCGCTGTGCAGAATGTTGTCGAAGACAACGGCGCTTGTGGTGCCGGGGAAAGGCAGCTTGCCGGTAATCAATTGGTAGAGCACGCCACCGATAGAGAAGAGGTCGCTCCGAGCGTCGAGTTCCTCGCCACGCGCTTGTTCGGGAGACATGTAGGAGATGGTGCCGACAGCGGTGCCGGGACTGGTGAGGAGAAGAGTCTCGGGATCGCCGAGAGTCGATCCGTCGAGGCCGGCGTGATGATCGGGGAGAAGCTTGGCGAGGCCAAAATCCAGGATTTTGACGCTGCCGCGGTCGGTAACGAAAATGTTGGCGGGCTTGATGTCGCGATGGATGATGCCCTTTTTGTGGGCGGCGTCGAGAGCGTCGGCGACCTGTGTGCCGAAGTCGATGATGCGTGGAATGGGAAGGGAACCGGTGGGGATCAGCTTGTCGAGAGTTTGGCCTTCGAGCAGCTCCATGGCGATGAAGGTGCGGCCATCCTGCTCTTCGATGGCGTGAATGGTGCAAATGCTGGGATGATTGAGCGCGGAAGCAGCTCGGGCTTCGCGGAGGAAACGTTCGAGAGTTTGTAGATCACGGCGCGTGTCTTCGGGGAGGAATTTCAGGGCGACGCGGCGTCCGAGCTTGGTGTCTTCGGCTTCGTAGACGACGCCCATACCGCCTTTCCCAAGCTGGCGGAGGATGCGGTAATGGGCGATGGTTTCGTTGTGCATCGGCAAGGAATGAAGAAAGGATGGTAGACGGTCGGAAGATTGGGGTCAAATCGCTTCATGTTATACAATGCTCGGCGTTTTCCCCCGCAAAATACTGAGAGGAGACTTTGGCCTCATGTTCCACGATACCAAATGCCGGTCCTTCCAAAACAAAGTTAGTTCCACACGAAACAAACATCGATCCAACCTAAGTTGTTACAGGGCTATCGTGCTCGCCGCGGTTTTGTTGTTGTTGGTCTGCGGGCCTGCGGCTCGTGCGCAAGCGCAGGACGTCACAAGCAAGCTGAGCGGCTTTGACTCCTACATGGAGCAGGTCCTGAAAGATTGGAATACGCCCGGAATCGGCGTGGGCATCATTGTCAACGACAAACTCGTTTTCGCCAAGGGCTACGGCTATCGCGATTACGAGAAGAAGCTGCCCTTCACGCCGTCGACGCTGTGCCAGATCGCCTCGAACTCAAAACTGTTCACCGCCGTTTCCGCGGGCATGCTTGTCGAAGTGGGAAAACTTACTTGGGACAAGCCGGTGCGCGAGTCGGTTCCAACGATTCAGTTTTACAACGACCAGCTCAACAACAACGTTACGCTTCGCGACATGTTGTCGCACCGCACCGGAGTGACGCGGCACGACTTGATCTGGTTCAGGTCCCCTTTTACAAGGAAGGAACTCTTCGAAAAGCTGAAGTACCTCGAGCCGCAGGAGCCGATGCGGGAGACCTTCCTCTATAACAACCTGATGTATGCGGCCGCAGGGAACATCATCGAACTGAAGTCCGGGAAAACCTGGGAACAGTTCGTGCGCGAGAAAATCTTCACGCCGCTCGACATGAAGACGACCGGCTTCACAATCTCCGATATGACGCAGCAGGCTGACCACGGCGTTCCGTACCGTGAAAAACGCGACTCGTTCGAGCTGTACAAGATTCCTTACTACGAAGACACCGAGGGCGTCGCTCCGGCGGGAGCCATCATTTCCAATATCGACGAGCTGTCCCACTGGCTGATCGCGCTGATGAACGACGGGAAATACAACGGCAAACAAGTTTTGCCGGCGAGTGTGCTGAAAGCCACGCTGCAACCGGCCATTGGTTTGCCAAACACCTTAGGAGAGGCGCTGGGATTTTGGGAGCTGCTTAATCCGGCTTACGGCATGGGACGGCAGACGGCAGCTTACCGGGGGCATCTGCTTACTTATCACGGCGGCGACCTTCCCGGGTTTCATTCGCAAGTTTCCTTCATGCCGAATGACAAGATTGGTGTGATCGTTCTGGTGATCAGCGATCACAGCGCCCCGCTCTACAACATCGTCAGCTACAACGTGTACGAGCGGCTCCTCGGCATGGACCGGACGCCGTGGAGCCAGCGCCAGCTCCAGCAGCGCCTTGCCGGGAAGAAAGCGGGCACGGAAGCGCGTGCGAAAGCCGGCGGCGATCGCGTTCCGAATACCAAGCCATCTCATGCCCTGGCCGACTACGCGGGCGACTATGAGAACGCGGCCTACGGCGTTCTTAAAATTGGGCTCAAGAATGACGCGCTGCAATTCGGTTTTCATGCCTTCGATTTTCCGCTGAGCCACTTTCATTACGACCGCTTTGACACGCTCGATGACGAGCAATACGGCAAGTTCTCCGTGAACTTCCGGACAAATCCGCAAGGCGACATTGATGGCGCGGTGATATCGCTGGATCAGGCGGAAGTTGTATTCACGCGCAAGGCCGAGACGCTGGACCCGGCGCTGCTCGAAAAGCTGGCTGGCGGATACGCGACTCCGACCAAAGTTAAATTTGAAGTACTCTATCAGCCGGGAACCGGTCTTTCTCTTTCTTTCCCGGGCGGACCTCCCATCAAGCTCATTCCCGTCAAGGGGCTCAAGTTCCGGACACCGCAATTCGGGGATATTATTTATGAGTTCGTCATGGAGAATGGCAAAGTGACCGCGCTGAAGCAGCGCAACCCGTCCGGCGAATTCACCTTCCCGCGGCAGTAAGGGCACGGAAAGGCATAGCCACAGAACTACCGCATGGCCAATTGGAGGCCAGGCCCAGCACTCTGTCATCCCAACAATTCAACGCTTACTAATCGCGTCATCCCACATGTGGTGAGACAGCTTCCACTCCCCATCCGCCTGCTTCCGGAGGACGTTTAAGAAGACGCCGGTGTGCGAAGCGCTTGTTGTCTTTCCGTTTTGCGTTGTCGTCCACGCCACTTCGTCCGTCCCCCATGCATAGCGATTTGACCATCGCCGCCGATGCTCTGGGGCGTCACTACGAGTTTTGTGATTTGGGTTGACGGAGCATTAGGCGGGAACCAGTATTCGTTCAATCCCTTTTGACCGATTCGCGGGATGTCTCCATGTGGTGGGAGCAGCACACAGTCATCACTGAAAACAGCGCGCACGCCACCCGCATCTCCCCTGAGCCAAGCTTCCTGGTACAGGGCATGGACGCGCTTTATCTTTGCGATGTCATCCGCGGACAGGCTGTTTCCGCCAGCCATGATCATCGGACAAACCAGCAAAACCGAGATAGGCAGAACGAGTTTGCGCATTTTCGCGAGGCCTCCTTGAGATCGCTGCCCTTTTGGACGCCCTACCTCTAGTTTTGTCATCGCATCCCTTGTGCGGTTCTTGATGTGCCGCAGGCCAATCGGGCGCTACTCCTCGCCATCGCTCAAGACGTCTGGCAAGACGGTGGAGGAGTGGCTAGGGTGTTTACAGGCGGGGGAAAAAATCGCTTGACATATTCCTATATGGGAATGTATTGTGAAGGCATGGCTCGAGCGACGACCACCTCGGATGCATTCAACGCAGTGGCAGAACCTCGGCGCCGGGCCATCTTGAACTACCTCGCGATCGAGGAGCGGCCCGTTGGGGAGATTGTGGATTCGCTGGGCATGGAGCAGCCTTCGGTGTCCAAGCACCTGCGCGTGTTGCGGGAAGTGGGCTTGGTCAACGCGCGCCGCGATGGCCGCCGGATGCTCTACCGAACCAACGCCGAGGCCATCCGGCCACTTCACGAGTGGACGGAAACGTTCGAGCGCTACTGGCGTCATCAATTAAGCCGCATCAAGGAGCGCGCCGAGGCGAACAGCAATCCGTCAAAGGATTCGGGCCCGAATCTCATTCCACGGAGGAAAAATGATTACGACGGGAATAAAAATTGAAGACTTGACGTTGAACGTGACAGAGGAAATCCACGTGCGCGCGACGCTCGAAGCAACGTTCGCCGCTCTCTTGGAACAACTCGGGCCCTTCAACGAAACGGCCGAAGACAAGCCCATGCCCATGAAGATCGAGCCATGGCCGGGCGGCCGCTGGTACCGAGACCTGGGCGATGGCAATGGTCACTTCTGGGGAAGCGTGCAAGCCATCAAGCGGCCCACGCTCTTGGAAATCACCGGGCCACTGTTCATGTCCTATCCGGTCTCCTCGAATGTGCAATATCGTTTGAGCCAGGTGGATGGCGGGACGCTGATTCAGTTCCGACATTCAGCGCTTGGCTTGATTCAGGAGGATCACCGCAAAGGTGTCACGAAAGGCTGGGGGCACATTAATGCGGGTGTGAAGAAGCGAGCCGAGGCGCCGCGTTCGCGTTCAACAGCGTCCTAGCGCTGAATTTCCAGGTACGAGATGCAATTCATGTGTCCCTTTTGCCTCGCCAGCGCATCACTGATGGCCGGAAGCGTGGTTTCGACAGGCGGACTGACCGCGCTCTTGGTGAAGATACTCGGAAAGAAGCAAGCCCCCGAAGAATTTGTCGCATGGCATGACTCAAATCCAAAGGAGGAAACATGGGCCAAGTAACGAACGAGCAAGTGAATCTGATGTTGCGCCTGTACGAGGAGCGGCGCGAACCTAAGTTGAGAGAAGCGCGCGACTGGTTCTCGGCAAACTTCCACGTGAAAACCGCCGATGACTTGATGCGCGTTTGTCCCCCGGGCAGCAAGGAAAACACGTACATGCGCATGGTGCTCGGCTACTGGGAGATGGTGGCGAGCATCGTGAACCGCGGGCTGATCGACGAGGAGTTTTTCTTCGAAAGCAACGGGGAACAGTGGGTGGTGTTTGAACAGGTAAAGCCGGTGCTCGGCGCGTGGCGCGCGATGTTCAGCAGCCCCCACTTCCTCGCCAACCTGGAAACCCAGTGCAATCGCCTGGAGGCCTGGAGAGAAAAACGCAGCCCCGGGTCCAACGAAGCCATCCGCAAAGTGCTGGCGCAAATGCAACAGGCGACACAGGCGCAGAAGGCCCAGGCCGCGGCCAGCTAAAATTGAGCTTGCGGTTCACACCATTTTCGGTAAACGGCCGTGGATGCGAGGCTCGTCCGGACCAGGTACGGTCGGGCTTCCGCATTCATGGGGGCAAGGCTGTCTTTCGGTGAGAGTTGAGAAGCCGGAGAGGAGAACTAGATATGGCAACCAGAGCGATGGAACATCCAAAAGTTGTGTCGCCGGCGGAATGGCTGGCCGCGCGCAAGGAGCTGCTAAAGAAGGAGAAGGAGTTTTCGCGTCTTCGCGACCAGTTGAGCAAGCAGCGCCGCGATCTGCCCTGGGAGAAGGTGGAGAAGGTGTACGTGTTCGATGGCCCAAAGGGGAAGGAGACGCTTGCGGATCTCTTCGGAGGCAGAAGCCAGTTGATTGTGTACCACTTCATGCTCGGTCCCGGGTGGGCGGAAGGATGCCCGAGCTGCTCGTTCATCTCAGACCACATTGACGGAAGCGTAGTGCACCTTGCTGCGCGCGACGTAAGGCTGGCGGTGGTCTCGCGGGCGCCGCTGGCGGAGATCGAAGCGTTCAAGAAGCGCATGGGCTGGCGGTTCCATTGGGTATCGTCGCACGGCAGCGACTTCAACTACGACTACCAGGTCTCGATGAAGAAGGAAGAGTTGGGGAAAGGAGAAGTCTATTACAACTATGGCATGCAGCAATTCCCAAGCGAGGAACGGCCCGGCACGAGTGTGTTTTACAAAGGTTCCGCGGGCAATATCTTCCACACCTATTCGAGCTACGCTCGCGGGCTGGACATCCTCATCGGAGCGTACAATTGGCTGGACATCACGCCAAAAGGGCGCGATGAAGAAGGGCTAAAGCACACCATGGCCTGGGTGCGACACCATGACAAGTACGACGAAGGATACAAGGTTGACTCGAAGGCGGAGTACGTGCAGCCCGCTAAGGCCTCGGACGCCGCGAGCAGTTGCTGCGAACATCATTAATCACGAAACTTTCAGTTTGCATGTAAGCACAACCGGGCGGCCACACGGACGCGTCACTTCTGAAGCAGGAGCCCGCGTTCAGCGTTGCCGCCTAAGAGTTCGGAAAGCTCATCCTTTCGGCGCGTAGTAGCCTCTTCGGGCGAGAACCTTCAATTCCTTGTCGGTCGTTTCCACTTTGATCTTGCGGAATTTTCCATCACGCGCCGCATTCGTCGGGTAGTAGCTGAGCGTGTATTGGTCACGCAACTCCTCGGAGATCTGCTCGAATGCTTCCTGCAAGTGCTTCATCGATCCAACATCAATGACCCGGCCGCCGGTTTCCTCCGCCATTTTCTTGGCGACATCGGGACGCGTGTCGTAACCGGGATCGTGGACCAGCAGGATGTGAATCACTGCGTCCGTGCGCTCCGCGACTTCGATAGCTTCCTTTAGCTCTACTTTGCTTCCTTGATCGTCGGCGTCGGTGATAATCACAAGAGCCTTGCGTCCCGCTTCGGTTGCCAGCTTTTCCGTGCACGCCACCCAGACGGCGTCGTAGAAAGCCGTTCCGCGCAAGCCGCGGGTGCGGGATTCTGGCGGCAACGGCCCTGCGTTGACCATGCTTACATTCGGTGCGTTGATACGCGCGCTGCGGATGGCCCGGTCGAGCTGGGCACGATCATCGGTGAAGTCTGACAATAGGTCCACGTCAGTTCCGAACGAAATCACCATGGCTTCATCGCCCTTGCGGAGGACCTGGTCCAGAAATTTTGCTGCTGCCTCCTGTTCAGCGGGTAGGCGATTCTCTTCACTGCGGCTGGTATCGATGAGCAAGCCGAGGGTAATGGGCAGAGCTCTCTCGTTGGCGAAGAAGGCGATCTTCTGCTCCTGGTCGTCTTCGAAGACATGGAAGTCTTCCTTCTTCAGGGTTGGCACGATGTGTTTTTTCTTGTCCCGGACCGTGGCGAAAATGTTTACCAGACTGACTTCGCTCTTGATCACCGGCCCTTGCGCGGCAGGCTCCTGCGATGTGGCGGGAGTGGATAAACTCACCGCAACCGTTGCCGTCACACATTGCATCAAAAGCTTATGCATCGAGTGCATGTATACTTTCCTCAGCGAGAGATGCCCAGCTGTAAAAACCTCGCGGGGTTACTGCCGCCCTGTAGGATGCCGCGAAGCGGTGAGATGGATGTGTAGCTGACGCCGCCCAGGCGGACAATTGCAATCGGAAGTTTGGCTTGAGGACTATGAAAAGTCTACGAAAAACGGTGTGGATGGCTGGAGCGCTGTTCCTCTCAGCGCCCTTTGCCCGTCTTGATGCGCAAACCACAGGACAGGGCGTTCCTCCTGCAACCCGGGAACAGAGCTCTCCGGCGCCTGCCCAACAAGGCGGCCCAACAACGATCCGGATTCCCGTCAACCAGGTCATCGTCCCAGTCACTGTGAAGGACGGAGCGGGCCGGCTCGTGCCGGACCTTCGCCGGGATGAGTTTCGCGTCTTCGAGGATAATGTCGAACAGAAGATCGCTTCCTTTATCGCCGAGCCCATTGCCATTTCCATGGTTGTGCTGATTGATAACGACCTGAATTCCAGGGACGCCAAGCAAGTAGAGCAGAGCCTTCGTGCGATTGTTGCCGGTCTGAGCCTGAATGATGAAGCCTGGGTCTGCCGTTTCGACCAGCGTTTTCACGCGGGCAAGGGCTTCCTAAGCGACCAGGACAAGCTGCTCACGGAATTGAAACGAACCCGCTTGGACGAGGAACCCTCCGCGGGGCCTTCGACCGCAGCCATCGCCAATAGCCCTTCGATTAACGGACACTCCGCCACCGGGGATGCGCCGAATATGGCCGGCCCTAACATAAACATCAAGGGCCAGCCGACCAAGGCGCTGGATGATGCAGTGTACGCCGCGGCCCAGTTGCTGAAGGACCGCGATCCGGAGCGGATGCGCCGGAAGATTATTTTTCTGATTTCCGACGGCGTCAACGGGCCAAAGTTCAATGTGAACAACTACGATACGGTGCTGAAGGAACTGCTTCGTTACAACATCGCGGTCTACGGAATTGGCGTGGGAAGCGCCTTTTTCGAACGACGATTCGAACGGCTCTCCAAATACGCCCACGATACGGGCGGAGACGTCTATTATGGATTAAAGAGCCGGGCGATGGAAGAGCTGTACGCCCGGGTTACGGAAGAGGCTCGCAACCAGTACACGCTGGCCTACGCGCCAAGTGGAACGGACCGTGGATTGGAATATCATTCCATCGAGGTCCGTGTACGACGCCAAGGACTGACCATCCTGACTCGCGAGGGTTACTATGCCGGGGCCACGCCGAGATAGTTCGGTATTTTTTCTTTGCAAATTTCCTTGACTCTTGTACGCATCACTCGTATATGAGGTCGGAGGCGAGTGACTGGCGGCGGCGCTGGTCCTCTACCCACACTGAGGAGGGAATTCGCATGAAGAAAAAGGCCAAGAAGGACGAGAAAAAGGCTCCCAAGAAGGGGAAGTAGGAGTTTTCCAGCAAGATTTCGTAGCCCAGGCGCTCTGACACAGGTTGGAGCGCCTCTTCTCTTTTGCCTCAGTAACTGCGGAAACGACCACTCGTTCAGGTCTTGGTTGCCGCCAATGATTCAACTGTTCCCGGTGATCCTTCCAGCGCGCTTTCGCGAAGATACAGAAACAACGGCAAAGCCAGGCTCACCCCAACCGCGCATAGACCGACAATCGGAAGCCAACGGAACCGCAGGCGGAGCCGTCGTCCTTCGAGGCCCATAAACACCAGGAAGACCACAGAAGAGACCAGGACATCCAGCCCGAAAAACGCGCTGATTCGGTTGGCGAAGAGTTGGTGCACCAACAGCCCGAGCGGCAGACCGTTGTCCATGACCCACGGGACGAATTGTGAATAAGGAAGCGTCACTCCCAGAACGCAAAGGAACAAGTAAATATTTTTGCGATTCACTCGTGTTCTCCAATCGAGATTCCGATCAACAGAAATTAAAAGCCTTTCAAAACGCGATCAAGCGCTCAGGCTTTCCTCATGCGCCGGGCAAATCGGCCTATAGGCGCAATTGCGGCAGACGAAGCCTCGTTTCGCTCGGAATTGTCCCGCGCGAATGTCCGCCGCGGCTTCTTGCACAACTTTCTGCGCTTCATCCAATTGCTTGGCGTCCCGCGTGGTTTCTTGCCGCCGATTGTCTTGCAAATAATGAAACACCAGCCGCACCGGGTTCAGCTCCAAAATTTCTTTAACGGCCAGCGCGTACAAGCTCAGCTGTAAATCTTTCTTGGCGTCAGCATCCTTTTTTGGCCGTCCCGTTTTGTAATCGACGATTTCCACATCCCGCTCGTTCCCCAACGCATTGATCTGATCGATGCGCCCCTTGATGATGACATTGTTGTCGAGGGGCAATTCGAACGCCTTCTCCTGCCCCACCGCTTGCGGGAGTTCCGCGATCATGCCGGTATGGAACGCGCGTAACTGCTCTAGTCCGTCCTTCTTGTATTCCTCTTCCTGATATTGGTCTTCAAATCCCTTCGAATTCCATTCCGTCTCGAAAATTCCTTGCACTTCATCGAATGATAGTTTCACGCCTTTGCGGAGTTGGTCCACGAAACGTTTGATGGTCGTGTGCATCACCGCGCCAAAGGTCATCGCCGCCTTCGGCCCTTCCCGCAGCGACCACAAATACCCGAACAGATAACGTTGCGGGCACGTCCGGTAACCGCTCAGTGCCGAAGGGCTAAGCGTCAGCGGCTCCGGTGACGGCGGGTGAAACTCCTCCGCCCAATCGGCGATGCGTGAAAAAATCTTTGCGGGCTCCGCCGCGGCAGGGAAGAGCTGCACATCCTCCCGATGTTCATCCGGTGCCCGCTGCTCTACTTCCGCGGGCGGCAGTTTCGGCATCATCTGACGCACGTCCAGCCGCTTTATCGCTGGTTCCATCAGGATGTCCTCGATGAACACCGGCACTTTTCCCTTTTTCTCTGTCACCGTGGTGATGGTCAGCCGTTCTTCCGCGCGCGTCAGCGCCACGTAAAATAGCCGGCGCTCTTCCTGGATATGAAACTGCTCTGCGGGAGCGCCCTCTTTCATCAGCTCCACAGGGAATTCAAACACCCGAGGCCTCTCGGTTGCCGGAAAGGCGCGGTTGTTCACGCGCAACAGAAACACCTGGGAAAACTCCAGACCCTTCGCTGCATGGACGGTCATCAACTGCACCGCGTCTGGCGGCGCGTCGTCTTCCAGGCTCACCACCCCGCCGGCCTGAGCGTAATAATCCAGATATTCGATAAACTCCGCCAGGCCGCGCGTTTCGCTTTTCGGTTCCCACTCCTTCATGAATTCCGCCAGCCGCTTGACGTATTTTCGGTCGTGTTCCTTCGCGCGCTGTCGGATTTCCAGCCAGTCCGTCAGAACGCCCAGAATCTCCCGCGCCGTGCAGCGCTTCAGTGTTTTTTTCTGCGAAGAAACAAATTCCACCAGCTGCCCGAGCGCTGCCTGCGAGTGATCGAACGCCAATTGCCCCTGCGGCAATTGCAGGAGGTCATAGATCACCTTTTTCTCTTTTCGCGCCTTCTCTGCCAAACGCACCAAATCCTGCGCTCGCAGTTGCCATGCCGGAGCCGCCAGCACGCGCGCGCAGGCAATGTCGTCGTAAGGCGCGGCGATCAGCCGCAGGTAGGCGAGCGCGTCCCTAACCAGCGGATGCTCCAGAATGGAAAGTCTCGTGATCACAAACGGAATCTTTCGCCGCGACAGCTCTTCGACGAGATGATCCCGGTGCGCGTGCTGGCGATACAGCACCGCAAAATCTTTCCACCGGCGTCCCGCTCCATGAATCCGCTCCAGTTCGCTCGCTACCCATCGCGCTTCTTCTTCGGGAGTCGCCAGCTCGACGATGCGGATCTTTTCACCCGGAGGTTCGTTTGGAGAGAGAATTTTCTTTGGAAAGTCGGCACTAACGGCGTTTTGCCCGATCACCTGCATTGCTACACGCAGGATGTTCGGCGTCGACCGGTAATTCTCCGTCAGCGCCACACGGAACGGCGTAGAGTCCTGGCCTTCCTTCCACCCCGCGAATCGCTCCAGAAATAATTTGAAGCTCGCAAAGGAAGCTCCGCGGAAGCGGTAAATCGCCTGGTCGTTGTCGCCGACCGCGAGGATGTTCCTCGCCGGCCCGGCCAGAAGCTCCAGCAGGCGAAGTTGTGCGATGTTGGTATCTTGAAACTCATCGACCAGGATGTAGCGGTATTTTTTTTGCAGCGCCTCGCGCAGTTGCGCGTCCCGCTCCAGCAGTCCAACCGCTCCGGTGATCAACGAACCAAACGAAACGCGGTTCTTTTCACGCAGCAGTTCTTCGCTGGCCCGGTAGGCGCGCGCAAGCTCCTGCTGCAGCGCGACCGTCTCCAGGCGTTCCACGAGTGTGTCTTCGTCCAGCGTTTCCCGCTCGGCTTCCATGCGCGCCGCCAGCCCGGCGGCATAGCGCTGATAGTCTTCGGCGGACACTAGTTCGTCCTGGCAACGCGAAAAAAACTCCACGAAATCATTTAGGAATTGCCCGGGGTCGGCTAACCTCCGGTATTTTTCCAGATGCAGCCGCCTTAAGTTGCGCCGCAGCAGGATCCAGTGGTCGAACTCATCCAGCATCACGCGTTGCGGGTCAGCCTCCGCCAGCAGCGTCTCGCAAAAGGAATGAAATGTCGCCAGCGTCACGGCTTTGCCGCGTTCACTCGTGGCCTTCACCACGCGGGCTTTCATTTCGCCGGCGGCCTTTTTCGTGAAGGTCAGCCCGAGGATGTTTTCGCCGGAGAGGTTTTCATCCGATTGCAGGAGGTGCCGGATGCGTTCAGTAATGACGCGCGTTTTTCCGGTTCCTGCGCCGGCAATCACCAGCAGCGGACCTTGGCCGTGCGTGATCGCGCGCCGTTGTGCCTCATTCAGTTTCAGGTCGCTCTCCTCCAGCGGCTCCATATCGAACAGCGTGGCCATGATTCAAGAAGGGTATCGGATTGCGGGGCGAAGGGGAAGCGAAGATAAGAAGCGGCAACGACTTTCCTGAGGACTTCCTTCAGTCTTTGCTAGCGCTGCGACTTCTCGCCCGCGGCGACCTGCTTGTTGAACTCGCCCGACTTCCTTTTCGGGATCGTGAGTGTTTGCCACTTGCTACCAGCGAAGTGACGCGCAAGATAAACAATTTGCCCCACATGATAGGAATAATGAGCGACCTGCCGGTTGATCGCTTGCATCACGGAATGTGGCTCCGTTCGAATCGTCACCGTTCGCGACCCGTCCGCATCGGTAAGCGGTTCCAGCGCATCGAACACGTATTTCCATCCCCGTTCCCATAGTTCCATCAATTGCGCGCGCGTCGCGGGCGGTTCTTCAAATTCGGTGTCGCGGTTACGGTCTGGTTTCTCTCCATCTGTAGTCAGAAAATCCGTCCAGCGCGACCGCATATTTCCCGCCATATGTTTCACAATGATAGCGATAGAATTGGATTCGGCATCCAGCGTAGCGAAGAGTGCCGCGTCCGGACACTGGCTCATCGCGCGCTCGCCGAGCTTTTTGTAGTAGCGAAAAAGGTCGATGGAATCTTTCAAGTAGGAGGTCGTAAACTGGTGTGCCATAGCGTCATTCTCTACCGTTGCCGGAACCTGTCAATCCCCGTCCTGTATTCTTGAATGCGTTTGTCAATTTTCATTCATCGCAGGTAACTTATAGCGCCGTTCGCGCAACGAAGTAGAGCAGAAGTTCGCTCGCCCGAAAAAGGGCTTCTGGGTCTTCGAAAGAAGTGCTTGACAATTCGCTTTTTGTTCGCCTAGTATCGGTGCGCTGAAATCTCGAATTTCACCATAGGAGGTTCGTATGACCATTGGACAATCCATGCTGTCTGAATTCGACGAGGAAATGCAGAACACTCGCAAGGTCCTGGAACGTTGTCCGGATGAAAAGTGGAACTGGAAGCCCCATGAAAAGTCCGGAACGCTCGGCTGGCTCGCCGGTCATGTTGGCACCGTCCCCGACTGGATCGCCATGACTATCAAAACGCAGGAGCTCGATTATGCTCCCGTTGGCGGCCCCGCCTTCGAACCGCCCAAAATCACCAACCGCAAGGAACTCCTCGCTGCTTTTGACAAAGCCGCTGCCGAGGCCCGCGCCGCGCTCGCCGGCGTCAGCGACGCTGACCTCATGAAGGACTGGACGCTCCTCGCTGGAGGGCAAAAAATCTTCACGCTGCCGCGCATCGCGTGCATTCGCGGCATGTGCCTCAATCATCTTTTCCATCATCGCGGGCAGCTAACGGTGTACTTCCGGCTAATCGGCGTTCCTGTGCCGGGCCTCTATGGTCCGAGCGCCGACGAAAGCCAGCCTGGCGCAGCCGAAGCTGCGGCACATTAATCTGTGAACCATTTGCCGGGGGCGGAGAATCCTCCGCCCTCGGAGTCATTTCCACCCACGCAGCCTCCTTCATCCCATCGCGCTATAATAGTGCGTGTCACTCCTCTGGAGGCTCGTCATGACCACGGAAACCCCCGTCATTCTCTCCGCTGTGCGAACGCCCATCGGCAAATTCCAAGGAGGCCTTGCGGGATTCTCCGCTCCCGAGCTTGGCGGCAAAGTCGTCGCTGAAGCCATCCGCCGCGCCGGCCTCGATGCGCATCAGATTGACGAAGCGATCCTCGGCAACGTAGTGCAAGCCGGCCTCGGCCAGAATCCCGCGCGGCAGGCAGCGCTCAAGGGCGGCTGCAATCCCCGCGTCGCGGCAATGACCATCAACAAAGTTTGTGGCTCTGGATTGAAGGCCGTTGCGCTTGCGGCTCAGGCTGTGCAGCTCGGTGAATCGGAAATCGTCGTCGCCGGCGGTATGGAGTCCATGTCGAATTGCCCGTATCTGTTGCCGCAAGCCCGGATGGGTTATCGCATCGGCGACGGAAAACTTGTGGATTCGATGATTGCCGATGGCCTCTGGGACGCCTATGAGAATTTCCACATGGGCGTGACCGGCGAACTCGTCGCTGAAAAATACGGCATCACGCGCGAGGAGCAGGACCGCTTTGCCTTCGAAAGCCACCAAAAAGCGGTGCGCGCGCGCAAGTCCTGCTTCTTTGAGGCGCAGATTTTGCCGATCGAAGTGCCGCAAAAAAAAGGCGAGCCAATCGTTATCAAATACGACGAATCGCCGCGTGAAGACACTACAATGGAGGCGCTGGCGAAATTGAAGCCCGCTTTCAAAAAAGATGGGACGGTCACTGCGGGCAATGCGCCCGGAACAAACGACGGCGCGGCCGCATTGATTGTAACGAGCGACCGCAATGCTTCGCGTCTCGGCAAGCAGCCCATCGCGCGAGTCGTCGCTCAAGCCGTCAGCGGCGTCGAGCCCAAGTGGGTGATGATGGCGCCCGTTGACGCCGTCGAAAAGCTCCTCACAAAAACGGGCTGGGACCGCGACAAAGATGTTGATCTAGTTGAACTCAACGAAGCCTTTTCCGTTGCCGCCATCGCCGTGACGCGGCAGCTCAAACTCAATCCCGAAACGGTAAACGTCAATGGCGGGGCCGTCGCGCTCGGCCACCCGATTGGCGCTTCCGGCGCACGCATCCTCGTTACGCTGCTCTACGAATTGCAACGCCGCAACCTGAAGCGCGGCGTCGCCGCACTCTGCCTCGGCGGAGGCAACGCCGTAGCCCTTGCCGTCGAACGTTTCTAAATTTTCGAGATTATTTAATCTACTGGACGAGCGTGCTCTTGCTGGCGACGCATTTCCATTGGTCGCTCTGCTTGCTGCAGGTGTCCGTGAATCGCGCGAGCTGCAAGTACGCTTTGCCCTTGGGCACACCGGTTTCGAAATAGACGCCTACTGCCACCGCCATGCGTATCTTCCCCGCGCCGGATACATACCCTATCGCAATATCCGAGGTACCCATTCTGCGTAAGCTCTGTCGTCAAAAATTATTCGGGTGTTTACCTGTTGAATTTTCATTATGGCAAGAATAGAGTATCGCCGGGTGGGGGAGGGTGGTCTCCTCGCCCAGGTGGGTGTCCGGGAACAGGTCCGTGAACGGGAAATAGCTTTCATTCTTGTCACGATGGGGTGCCGTATGATGAATGCCTTCTCGAAATTTGTGCTCGCAGTGTGCTTTGCTTTGCTGGTTTCGCCGGGGCTTTTCGCGCAGTCAGACCTCGGCAAGATTTCAGGTTTTATCAAGGATCCGTCGGGCGCGACGATTGCCAACGCCAAAGTGACGGTTCGAAATAACACAGGCATCGAGCGCCAAACGACGACAAACGATTCCGGGTATTACGTCGTTACGAATGTGCCGCCTGGCCTCTACACCATGACGGCAGAGGCTCCTGGTTTCCAAAAATACGAAACCCGCGACAACAAGCTAGATCCGGCCGCGGATCTGGTCATCGATGCGATGCTAACCGTCGGTTCATCCAGTCAAACCGTCGAGGTTTCGGCATCGACGGTGCAACTGCAGACGGAATCAGCGGCAGTGCAAAAACTGGTCACACGGGAACAGATTGACTTGCTCGAGTTGAATGGGCGTAACCCGATCGGCCTCGCGGGACTAGTTCCCGGGGCGCGCGGCGGCACGACGGCGAGCCTGACGTTTGCTTTCAGCCAGGGTCCGTCGAATTTCAACGGCTCGCGCAACCCGGAGAATTTGATCACCTACGACGGTGCTCCGGCTACCCGAACGCGCTCCAACGGAACAAGTCTAGGCGCCGCGGACGTGGACTCCACACAGGAAGTCGAGATACTGACCTCGAACTACGCTCCTGAGTATGGGCGCACGTCCGGCGCGCAGATTCGTATCGTCACTAAGACCGGCACGCAGAACTTCCACGGCGCCGCTTACGAATACCTGAGGAATGACGCGTTTAATGCCAACACCTGGACGCGTAATACTAATGCCCTGACAGCGTATGTGGCGCCCATGAAATACAACCAGTTTGGCTACAACCTCGGCGGCCCGTTCTACATCCCCGGGAAATTCAACACCAATAAGAAAAAGGTTTTCTTCTATTGGGGGGAAGAATGGGTCAAGTACCACTTTCTCGAATCAGGCTCATCGGTCGGATCGGCAGGTCTTCTATCGGTTCCGACGGTCAAAATGCGGCAAGGGGATTTCAGCGAATTGCTCACCGCGAATCCTTTCTACTCAACAACCAAGACTATCAACGATCCGAACACGGGCACGCAATTCGTTGCATCAGCGGATCCCGCTGCCCCCAATTACAGTCCCGCCTGCGCGAGTGCGGCTGGCTGTCCCAACGTCATCCCGGTCAACCGACTTAGCCAGAATGGCGTCGGCATCCTGAATGCGTGGCCAATTCCCAACCTCACGACCTTTATCGGTGGCAACGGTAACTGGTTTGCCGCGAAGCTGCACACGTTCGACCAGCGCAAGGATACCGCCGGTGTTGATGTAAACCTCACGGAGAAGCAGCGCCTCCGGTTTCACGCAATGAATTACGCATACCTGGAGTACCAACCTCTTGACGGCAATACCGATCGCACCCCGAAGTTTTTCAATCGCCCGAACAAGACCGGCTCACTCAACCATACGTGGACGCTCAACCCCCGAATGGTGAATGAGGTTCTGATCAGCGCCAGCGAAGACGTCGTGTTGATACCTGTCGACACGGCGAACTTCTTTGATCGAACCAAGGCGTGCGCACAATCAACCGTGCCGTGCAGCCTCAACTATCCCTACATATTTCCGACGGGGAAGCTGCTTCCGAACCGCATCCCGACGGTGAATTTGTCCAACTTCTCGGGACTGAGCGGCGGGCCGTATCCATCGCACTCCGCGGGCCCTATCTATGACATTTCCGACAGCTTCACCTGGATAAAACAAAATCACACGCTGAAATTCGGTGCTCTTTGGGAGCGCTCCGGCGAAAACGACAATGACGAGATAAACGTACAGGCTTGCCCGACTTGCACCAACAACCAGAATGGCCAATTCCTGTTCACCGATGGCCGTGCCGGCGGGACGGGGGTCGCCGCCGCTAACGCCGCTTTGGGCCTGTTCGACAGCTATTCAGAAATCGGGCATCGTGCATACACGATCTTTCGCGCCAACATGTGGGAGTCGTTCGCGCAAGACTCTTGGAAGATGAGGCAGAATTTGACTCTCACCTTCGGCTTCCGCTATTCCGTCATTGTTCCCTACCATGCCCTGTGGGGAAACATGATTGTTTTCGAGCCACGGTTCTATGATCCGGCTAAGGCAGTTACGATCAGCCCGACGACCGGTCTCATTCAAGGCACCGTTGACCCAAAGACAGGTCTTGTTACCGGCACCGGAGCAGACACTTATAACGGCATGGTCATCCCTGGCAGCGGATTCCCAGCTTCCGCAATAAACCACTTTCCGGAAGCCGACCCGAGCCAGTTCGACTTCAGCCGCCTGTTTCGCGGCGTCCCCGACCACTACTCGGACATTCAGTGGGGTGAGATCCAGCCCCGCGTTGGCATCGCTTACCAGTTGAACAAAAAGAACGTGTTCCGCGCTGGCGCGGGGCGTTACACGACCCGTTTGAGCGTGAGCGACTCGATCTTCCTCGGCGGGAATCCGCCGTTCCAACCGAACGCCAGTGTCGCCAACGGCTCGGCAGATAACCCTGGAGCTGGCGGTGGAGCCAACATTACGCGCGTGGTCACGACGCATAGCAAAGCCTTTAAGCCGCCTGAATCATGGGGTTGGAATGTCACCTACGAGCGTGAGGTGTTCTGGAAGTCGCTCGTGAGTGTAGGATACGTGGCGCGTCGCGGCTTGCATCTGCAGCGCGAGGCCGACATCAACCAGCCGACGACAGCAGTTGTGGCGGCGAATCCTGGCGTCAACATTAACG
>WNEV01000005.1_pt1 | contig 124064 bp, 104 predicted proteins | sample 5399861 | NCBI WGS metagenome assembly WNEV01 (sample SAMN13153335, study PRJNA577476) | soil metagenome | isolation source: 40 cm grassland meadow soil 2 days after 3rd rain plot 2 | place: USA:California | collected 2015-11-11 | reverse complement strand
CGGTATCAGTGTAAAGACCGCCGAGTCGCACCGGGCAAGGCTCATGAAGAAGCTAGACATCCACGAAACAGCAAGCCTGGTTCGCTACGCTATCCGCAATGGTTTGATCCAGCCTTGAGGACGGCGTCTCAGGTTTAGTCTCTGGAATGTCTCAATCATTATCCTCACTTCGAATGGGTAATTCACCGGATTGAGTTAATTCCGGGAAAGGCTATGGTGCAGTGAAGAGAGCGGGCCGCCTCCATGTACAGGGCCCCCACCTCGATCACCCCAATTACCGAACTGCACTGACACGGAGGCGGGCCGAACTCAACATGGGGAGATTAGATGGAAGCATTTTGGCAGCCAGAGCAGGAAAAAAGAATTGGGGTTCCCAGAGGACATGGTAACCCGCCAAGCTCTTCGGCAGGGTGGAAAGGGCTGCTGCAGGCTCTATGAAATCAGCTCGACATTACGACGGAGGACGACTCCTAGTTCCAGGACACTCACAAATGGCAATGGGATCGCATAGGTTTAAGTTAAGCGGCACACCGCGAAAGCGGGGAGCAGGGGACAGAAACGACCACGGTTCAGCCGACGTCGCGATCCTGAGCATCGGGGCTGATTCGTTGTTTCGCGACGATGTCCCGGTCTTGTCGTCCTGCAAAAAAAACAGAGCTGTTGATGACGTTTTTCATAGTCTGCTTTCAGAAACAAACCGAGAACTCGCCAGTTTGTTGCGGGATGTTCGCACTGGGGCTAGCGGCACGCCGCTAGGCGACGCACGAAGTCAACAAGTTAGTGAGCTATTGATGCGTGCTGTCCGCTGTGCGGCGAAGCAGTACATGCTTCAAGCAGAGCTGGGGAACCTTGCTCTTACGGACGAACTTACAGGCTTATATAACCGTCGCGGTTTTATGGCTTTGGCGGAACGCCAATTGAAATTAGGGCGCCGATCTGGCCGGGGAATGTTGCTCTTCATGATCGACGTGGACCACTTGAAACAAATTAATGATTCTTTCGGCCATTTGGAAGGCGACTGTGCGTTGAAGCGCACGGCTAACATTTTGGAAGAAACCTTTCGGGACTCGGATGTTGTCGCGCGACTTGGAGGAGATGAGTTTGCTGTACTTGCAATTGAAGCAGCCGGGCACTGCGAGGCTACGATCAAGGCTCGCCTTTTTGAGTTATTGAAATCGCTCCGTGCCCAACAGTCTCGTTACGCAATTTCTCTTAGCATAGGTGTTGCGCGGTTTGATCCAGGCTCTCGAACATCGATCCCGGAATTGCTGATGAAGGCCGACCAGGCCATGTATGAGCAGAAGCGAGAGCGATTAAAACTATCTTTCGAGACGGAGAGCAGTTCTCGTAGCCAATAGGCTCTATGGTTTTTGGAGATCCATCTTTGCTGGACTTCTTGTTGGTTCCTTAGCTCCTCGGCGCCGCCCAGCCCGGTGCCAACTGACAGAAACCAGCTCATAGGGTGATACGAAGATGCCCGCGCGGTCAGGAAGGCTTGAAAAACGGATTCGGCTGGCTGTCCCGATTGAGGTATCCAGCCCCCACAACCCCTCTGCGGCTGAGCGGACGACTACGGAAAACGTGTGCTCGCTTGGAGTACGAGTTCTGAGCCAGCGGGCTAAAGAACTGAATGAACGACTAATGGTCAGCTCACTTGTAGGTGACCTACGAACCCTAGCGCGAGTTGTCTACTGTCAGCGGCTGCCCGATGGGAGGTTTGGAATCGGATTGCAGTTTCAGGGCCGATCTATCAATTGGCCAGACAAGCAGTTGGCCGGATCCGCAGACTGAATTGCGATTAAATGTGGAATCAAGCATGCCCGATGCTTGATTTTTCGCAGGATTCTCCCGATGCGCAATTCAGTCGGACAGCTCATTGTCCCTAAACGTGATGGTGGGTAAATTGCCTTGCATGATTCTAGCTGCTTGGTTCTCTCGAACCAAGGAAGCCGAGAGCGCGCCCTAACTTGAGTCTGGACCTAGAGGGGTCCTATTGCAGTTCATTTCGGACCGAATGAAATACCATGACGACATGTGACGTAGCGATTGTAGGTGCTGGCCCTTATGGTTTGTCTGCGGCCGCTCATCTTCGAGCTGCCAATGGCCTGGACGTTCGCGTTTTCGGCGAGCCAATGTCCTTCTGGGAAAGGCACATGCCCAAGGGGATGCTGCTTCGTTCCCCGCTGGCGGGATCACACCTTTCCGATCCTTCTCGATCTCTAACGCTGCAAGCCTACCAGAAGACGAGTGGGAATCAGATCACCGCCCCACTGCCACTCTACCGCTTCACGGACTATGGGCGCTGGTTTCAATCGCAAGCGGTGCCGGACTTGGATTCAAGAAAAGTCGACCGCGTGGAGAAAAATGGAGCGGGTTTCCGACTGACTCTCGAAGATGGCGAAACCTGGAAAGCGCGACGAGTAATCATTGCGGCCGGAATTATGCCATTCGCCTGGCAGCCGCCCGAGTTCAAGCATCTGCCGTTCACTCTGGCTTCTCATGCTTGCGCGCACTGTGAGCTCAGCCGTTTCGCAGGGAAAAAAGTAGCAGTGATCGGCGCTGGACAGAGTGCTCTGGAATCTGCGGCGTTACTAAGGGAGATGGGAGCTGAAGTCGAAGTGTTTGTTCGCGCTCCTTTCGTGCGCTGGCTGTGGCGCCAAAAATGGTTTCACACCTTCAAGCCAGTTGCGCGACTTTTATATGCACCTCCCGATGTGGGACAAGCAGGCCTCAGTCACATAGTGGCCAGACCTAATCTATTCCGGCGGCTACCACGCCCGGTTCAAGATCGCTGGGGAAAGCGGGCCATCCGGGCCGCCGGTGCGGCGTGGTTGAACCCGCGCTGCGCGCCCATCCGGATCAAAACAAGCACTTCAGTCATTTCAGCTTCTCCCCGAGGCGAGCGGCTATCGCTCCGTTTGAGTGACAACACTGAGCGATTTGTGGATCATATGCTGCTCGCAACCGGGTACCGTGTGGATATCTCGCGTTACCCCTTCCTGACCGGACAGATACTAGAGTCCATTCGACGCATAAACGGCTACCCGCAACTTGATTCTGGATTCCAAACTTCGATGCCAGGTCTTCACTTCCTGGGCGCACCAGCAGCCTGGAGTTTCGGCCCACTCATGCGATTTGTGGCCGGAGCGGAATTTGCCTCCCGTGCAGTAACCCGCGGGATCCTGAGAAAAGGGTAATTCGAATCGTAGTTCATCGACCCATGGCGGCCACCGTCGCAGTTCCAAACCGGATCGATACAGCGGCGCATAAATTGGCGATCGCGTCCGGCGCCCGCGGTGCCTTAGTAATGGGCGCGGACTATCGAGCGCTCGGTGTGGTTCGAAGTCTGGGCCGACGGAGGATTCCGGTATGGCTTATCAATCAGGGTGGTCATCTTGTGGCCACGGCCTCGCGCTACGTTCGGCGAAGATTGCCGTGGCCTGCGTGCGACGATCATGGAAAAATCAACTTCCTGCTAAGACTCTGCGCCTCCCACAATCTCAATGGATGGGCGCTCATTCCGACGGACGATCATACTGTCGCATTGGTGTCTAACCATCACGAAGCGCTTTCAGCCAAATATCACGTAACCGTCCCGGCATGGGAAACGCTGCAGTGGGCGTGTGATAAACGGCTGCTGCATCAGCTTGCGCAAAGGCTTCAGGTTCACCAACCGTGGACCTTTTGTCCTTCGACCCGGGAAGAGCTTGCCAAGATCGATTGTCCCTTTCCCGTCATTCTCAAGCCTGCTATACGTCTGCAACCAAGCAGCCTCGCCGTTCCTAAAGCGTGGGTTGCGGAGGATCGCGGGTCGCTCCTGAAACGTTACGACGAGGCCAGCGCATTACTCCCCTCTGAAACCCTGATCATCCAAGAGATGGTGCCGGGAGGAGGCGAAGCACAGTTCTCTTATGCCGCTCTTTGTAAAGACGGACGCTCCCTGGCCTCCGTCGTGGCACGGCGCACGCGTCAATTCCCCAGAGATTTTGGTCAGTTCAGCACTTATGTGGAGACGATAGACGCGCCGGAGATCGTTGAGCCGGCGGAGCGCTTGTTGGCGGCAGTCCATTTTACTGGCCTTGCGGAAGTAGAGTTCAAGAGAGATCCCCGGGATGGTCAATTCAACGTTCTCGATATCAACCCGCGCGTTTGGGGCTGGCACACACTCTCCAGGCGTGCAGGTGTCGATTTCCCCTACCTTCTTTGGCTACTTACCAGAGGCGAGCCGGTTCCACGTTTGCGTGGGCGACCGGGGGAACGCTGGGTGCATCTGAGCGCGGATTTGGGGATGGCGATCGAAGAAATCTTAGGCGGTCGCCTTTCCTTGCTTGAGTACCTGCGATCGATCCGCGGGCCGCTGGAATCTGCCATCTTTTCCTGGGACGATCCTCTGCCAGGACTCCTCGATCTGCCGTTATTTGCTTATGCCACCGGAAAACGGCTTCTCACTGCTAAAGGCTTATGACTCCAGTCATGCAGCAACTTTGTCCGCCACGCGTGACTAGCGTCCCAGGCTGAAGGCGTCGCGACACAACAGATTTTCTCAAGCATCCACCGGCACCTGATTTGGGGTTTCGACCCTATTGTTGCGCGGAACCAGTTTGCTTAGAGTTCCACATGTGCGGTTGTTAAAGGGGCGCATAACGCATAAGACTGAGGGCTTCGGTCCCACATCAGCCTGGGAATCTGGCGAAGAGGATTGGGAGGTCTGCATTGCGAATTTCGGTAATTGGTTGCGGATATGTGGGGTTGGTGACGGGGACTGGACTCGCCGAGGTGGGCCATCAGGTCATATGCACAGACAACGATCCGGAACGCATCGCGGCGCTGAAGGCCGGCGTCGTGCCCATCTATGAGCCCTATCTCGATGCCATGCTTGCTGCTAATCACCGCGCTCAGAGACTCTCCTTCACCAGCGACGCCACTCAGGCCGTGCGCGAGGCCGAAGCCATATTCATTTGCGTTGGCACACCTCCGCTAGAGAACGGTGAAGCCGACCTTTCGGCCATCGATAATGTGGCCCGTCTAATCGCCGCGGAAGCATGCGATTCGAAATTGATTGTGGAAAAAAGCACCGTACCCGCGCAAACGGGGCAACAGCTAAAGCGCGTCTTGGAAGTGTATCGCCGGAATGTCGGTGTGGAATTCCGTGTGGCCTCCAACCCGGAATTTCTGCGTGAAGGCACGGCGGTGGAGGATTTTCTTCACCCCGACCGCATTGTCATTGGAGTGGAAGACGAAGCCTCCGAAAAGCAACTACGGGAGATTTACCGTCCGATCTTGGAACGGCGTTTCCAGTGCCCGGTGCACTTGAGCGGGTGCCCGGCGATGCGACCGCCAACGCTAGTGGTCACCACGATCAACAGCGCCGAGCTCATTAAGCATGCGTCCAACTCATTTCTGGCCATGAAGATTTCGTACGCCAACATTATTGCGGACGTTTGTGAAAAAGTTGGCGCCGACATCAAGGAAGTTACCTACGCAATGGGCTTGGATCCTCGCATCGGACCGCGATTCCTAGAGGCAGGACTGGGATTCGGCGGCTTTTGTTTGCCCAAAGATGTTCAAGCATTCATCCGCTTGGCGGATCGCTCCGGAGTGGATTTCGGCATGTTGAAAGAGGCCGAACACGTGAATAAACGCCGCATCGAGCTGTTCTTTGAGAAGATTCGGCAAGCGCTTTGGGTCGTAAAGGACAAGCAAGTGGGAGTGCTTGGCCTGGCATTCAAGGCCAACACCGATGACATCCGCTTTGCACCGTCGCTTGAAATCATTCGGCGATTGCTAGCCGAGGGAGCCCATGTACGCGCCTATGATCAGGAGGCGATGGACAAGACTTCCGAAATATTGCCGCAGGTCCGCTATTCTCGAGAGCCTCACGAGGTCGCTCAAGATGCGGACGCCCTGCTGATCCTTACTGAATGGCCGGAGTTCCGTCAGCTCGATTGGGCACGCATCTACAGCATGATGGGTCGGCCGCTAGTGCTTGATGGTCGAAACCTGCTCAATCCTGCAGCGATGATGGACTTGGGCTTTGAGTATTATAGTTTCGGCCGTCCGACAGAAGCTTTGACCCCGAACCTTGTCCCCTCGGGCGTTTCCAGTGCCTCGACGGCGAGTGCAAGCGCCTAAGTCGCTTTTTACGCGCCCGTGGCCGGTTACGTCTGATCCCCCCAGTTCGTACTGCCTCAGGGAGTGTTCCTCGGGCCATCCGGCGACAAGCCGACGGAAGTGTATCAAGTCGATAGTTGCCATTAGTTCTTTTTCTTCACCAGCCCGTCCCCGCCAGTCCGTCGTTCTCTTACCCAATTACCCAATTCTAATCTCCTTCCAACAGCTTGACTCTGTAAGACTTACGCTGACAACCCTACATGGACAAAAGCTCACGGCCCATTTACTGGCCTTGCGAGCAGTTGTCCGCCTAAGGTCTTCCCCTTATCGTTTTATTCGCCACCCGGCCAGTGTCCCGACCTGGGTGGCTGGCTGGAGAGTCTGCCCTCCCCATCCGTTTCTGTTTGCCAACAAAGGCGTGCCGGGGAACTTACTTTGAGAGAGATGCTTGCATGAATCGGTCAGTTCTAGCAGTAATACTACTTGCAGTCCTTTGTGCGGGATGTTCGGGACTCGCGTCTCAAACCACTCAGACCGCCGGGCCAGTCGCCACAGCTCCTTCGATTACGACCCAGCCTGGCAGCCAATCGGTGACTGCCGGGCAGACGGCTACCTTCTCGGTGGCAGCCACGGGCACTGCTCCTCTGAGTTATCAATGGAAGAAAAATGGGCTCGCCGTCAGTGGTGCGAGTTCCTCCGCTTACACAACACTGCCCACGAGTAGCTCGGACACGGGTGCGCAATTTACTGTGGTTGTCAGCAACTCATCCGGAAGCGTGACCAGTAGTGCTGCTGTTTTGACAGTGAGTACCTCTATTCCACCTCTAGAACTCACGACCTCGCAATTGCCCGGCGGAACGGTGGGTAGCTCTTACAGCACTACGCTCAGTGCCTCAGGCGGAACCCCACCTTATTCATGGTCGGTTTCGAGCGGTACACTTCCTACTGGCCTGAGCCTGTCTTCGTCTGGCACTCTTTCTGGTACTCCAACAGTCGCCGGGGCATTTCCCTTTACTGTGGCGGTCAAGGATACTGCCAGTGCTTCGGCCTCCGCCAGTCTCAGCATTAACGTCGCGAGCGTTTCGCCTTTGCAAATCACGAGTTCGCAGTTGCCCGGCGGGACGGTTAGTAGTGCTTACAGCGCAACACTCAGCGCCTCAGGTGGAACGTCGCCTTATTCATGGTCGGTTTCGAGCGGCACGCTTCCTACTGGCCTGAGCCTGTCTTCGTCTGGCGCTCTTTCTGGAACTCCGACAGTCGCGGGGTCTTTTCCCTTTACCGTGGCGGTCAAGGATGCTGCCAGTGCCTCCGCTTCAGCCAGTCTCAGTATTAACGTGGTGACGGCAGCTCCGCCTACGGTGTCGATCAGCAACCCCGCTAGTGGCGCTACCCTCTCCGGTACCACCACCGTTTCCGGTGTAGCCTCCGACGGCCTGCCCATCACCTCCGTGCAGCTCTCCGTCGATGGCGGCGCCTTCTCGAATGCCTCCGGCACCACCAGCTGGTCTTTCTCCCTCAACACCAATTCTCTCTCCAACGGAGCGCACACGCTTACCGCGAAGGTGAACGACTCCTCAGGCAACTCAGCGACGAGCTCCCCGGTGAGCATCACTGTGAACAACGGCTCGACGACGGCTACCGATTGCAGTCTCTATGCTTCGCCTTCAGGAAGTGACTCCAATTCCGGCACTAGCTCTTCTTCTCCCAAAACCTTTCAGGGTGCGGCTAATTCCACGCAATCTGGGGTTCCGTCGTTTGCCTGCTCGGCGGTACCTATAGTCTTTCCTCCTCCTTCTCTCCCCCTACCAGCGGCTCCCCTTCTTCCTGGATCACTTACAAAAACTACGACTCTACCCCGGTCAACTTCGTCTGGTCCGGCGGCTCCAACGCTTCCGCCATGTTCTATATCGGCGGCGGCTCCTTCCCTTCCGGCCCCGCTTATCTCGAATTCCGCGGCCTTAACCTCAACGGCAATACCAACGCCGCTGACGGCTTTTTCTGCCGCGGCTCCCACCACCTCCGCTTCATCTCCAACTCCATCTCCAATACCGGCGGCTCCGGCATCGCTTCCATCGACTGCGATTACCTCACCTCCGATCACAACCTCATCAACCACAACGGCTATATCCCCTCAGGGACCGCCAACCCTCAGTGGTACAGCTGGACCAGCGCCATCTCCTACAACTCCAACCAGTGGTTCGATAACTACGCCGGCTTCCACAACATCATCTCCAACAACATCATCTCCGGCGAAGTCGACCAGAGCACTCACCACACCGACGGCAACGGCATCATCCTCGACCTCTCCAGCGGCTCCTACGACCCCTCTACCGCCAACACTCCTCCCGCCCTCATCCTTAACAACGTCGTCTACGGCAATGGCGGCCGCTGCATCGTCGCCTACGTCGTCACCAACTTCTGGATCGTCAACAATACCTGCTTCAAAAACGACCTGGATACCTCCGAATCCAGCTTCGGCTCCTTCGAACCCAACGACTCCCACGACGGCTACCTCATCAACAACATCGCCGTCGCTTACCAGTCCGGCCACCCTCCCTACGAACAAGGCGGCACCGTCACCAACGTCCACTACTATGCCGATCTCTATTTCGGAGCCTCCAACAACTTCTCTTACTCCGATCCTTCTCAGTTCCTCCAGGCCGATCCCCTGTTCCTCAATCCTCCCAGCCTGGGCGCCGGTGGATACGCCAATGCTCTCGCTCCTTCCCTGTTGAGTACCGGACTGACCCTGCTGCCCACCAGCCCGGCTTTGGCATCGACCCCAGTACCTTATCCGGGTTGCCGGCCAACATCGTCAGCGACCTCAAAAAGTACATCTACACCGACATTAACGGCAAAGCTCGCCCGCAAGGCGGCGGTGTCGACCTCGGAGCCTATCAACACTAGGCTCCGGCCAAACGCCCCTGGGCGTTCGGTATATCCCTCAATCCAAGCGGGCGGAGCTAGTCAAAGTGAAGACTGGCACCGCCCGTCCCCAACCGGGGCGACTGGCAACACTCAAGTCTTCTGGAAGGCAAGGGTGATGAAGACAACCAGGTCAAGAGTCCGGATCAGCGGCCCTCGGCCTGCTCTAGCAATGGGAAGTAATGTCAATGAATAAAAGCAAGACGACTGGAGGGTCAGTACTTCTAACACCGGTCCGGCCTAAGGACGAACGCTGGGCCTATCGCATTGAGCCTCAGACGATAAGCCTGGACGTGTCGCAAGCCACCCCCCTGAGGGCAACGGAGCCGAGTGTGGAGCGGTGGCAACGCAGTTTATCCAAGGAGGTGGAATGACTATGGCGAAAATGGGAAAGGACCTTCGCCCTCTTTGTTACGAACATTACATCGCGATGAAGCCCGTTCAGCTTGAAAACAGCACTCATACCTTCACGACCTACTCCCTCGCTTACGCATGCCCACTTTCTGGCTGCTTCATCTTTTTTGCGGACAATACCGGATATTTTTCGGTTGAGGGCGACGAGCAACAAAGCAAGCAAACAGGAGTGCTGCGGGTGACCTGTCCTCAAGATGGCCTGCCTATGTATCTGGCGGAGGTTCACCCCCAGAAGAAGAATCTTCGCTTGTGGAGATGCGGAAAACCCAACTGCAAGGGGCATCGCGCAATCGAAGAATACATATTTGATCCACACGACGCTTCTGTACAACAGTATTTCCGAACGAACTGATAGGGATTTTGGCCTTGGGGCGTGAGGAACTGGTCTCAAACCATGCCGGCGCGGATAGTGACATTGGATTGGGCCACGCCGCTTTTAGTTGACACTCGATGAAAGCTCTCTTCGAACCCACATTCCAGGAGTACTTCGGCATCTTCGGGATAGCTTTCCGCCGGAAGCGGTTTCATCAGAAATCCTCTTAATAATCCTTCGGCCATGAGCACGCGGTGGAACAAAGTGTAGAGGCCACGTCTCAAGCTGCGCTTTCGGACGGTGGCAATACCAAGCAGCAAGCAGCAGAAAAGCGCCCATAGGCCCAACGGAATAAGGTCTTGAGTAATCAAAGTCCACAAGAGAGAGCCTAGACCGGCAGCTAGCCACAGCGCCGCCGTAAGACTCCACAGGCCACGTTCCTTGAGATACGGCCAGAGCAACTTGGTTCCCATGTGGTAGCGGATGCATTGACCTACACCGAGAAGAAAATTTCGCTTGCGCCTGCCCAGCAGCGCTGATGGCGTTTCTTGCGGCTGCGAGTAGTGGCGGACAATGGGGAAATCGAGTTGCAGGACGCGATACCCTGCATGACGAATTCGGAGATACAGTTCCGGCTCTTCGTCGGAATAGAGAAATGGATTAAAGGTTCCCACCTGTTCGAGCACCGAGCGCCGGTATAAAGCCGCGCCACCAACGACGAAGGACACGCGGGAAACCTCTTTCGGAATGGCCCCGTGGGTGATCGGAGCTGGAGAAGGAGGCACTGATGCACCAGACGGCGGTAGTTCGATAACTCTGCTGGAGAGCATCACGCCAGCCTTGGATATTTCTCGCATGACTTGGAGGGCTTGCCCCAGCCAACCCTGAAGTAGTTCCATGTCGCCGTCCAGAAAGAGGACGAACTCTCCTCGCGTGCGCTTGTAACCAATGTATCGCCCAGCCGCAGGAGAAAGACGCTGCCCTGGCCGGAGACGCACAACGTTGATCGGATAGCGGCTGGCGAACTTAACAGTTTCGTCCGTAGAGTTCGAATCCACCAGAACGATCTCCCTGGAAGGAAACAAGGACGTTGCCTGGAGGACGGACCCGATCAGGCGCGGGATGTTCCAAGCTTGATTCTTGGTGATCAATACGATCGAGAGTTCAGTCACTTCATACCTCTGGCAGAGACGTTCGTGCGACTACTGTGTAAGGAGAAAAAGGTACTTCTCCTTCAATCGTCGAACACCTCCGGAAGCCCAGATGGCCAAGACAATCAACGCAGCGCTGTATATCCCTGTCGCAGAAACACCCCTCAGAATCCCAGTTTGAGTCGAGGGGAAAAGAAGATATGCCGTCATGCAGACGCCGGCAATAATAGGCTTCCAAATGATCTGCGCGAGCGGGATCCCGCAGAAGAGCCGCGAGACGGGGATGTAGTGCTGGCAACAATCCACCAATCTCGTCACGAGCAACGCGATCGCGGCCCCACGCAAGCCGAAGAAACTAATCAAGGGCCACCCGACTACCAAATTGATAAGCGTATCCACGGCGACGATTCTCAATGTAATCTTTTCGCGATGGCTGGCCACGAGCGCTTGACCTAGAACACTCGTGAATACTTGCGAGATCAGCACCCAAGCCACAATTCGCAGCGCAGGGAACGCCTGCTGAAATACAGGATTTTTGTAAAGAATCGACAGCGCCCAATCTCCAAGGAAGAACAGGCCAGCCAAAGCGGGGAGCGCCAGGATCAACAGCACTTCAATGACTTGCGCTGAGATGCGTTTCAGGCTTTGAAAACCCGGCTCTACCTTTCTGCACATGAGCGGGAACACGCCTTGTCCGATGCTCTGGTAGACGAGCAGTAGCGGTGCCATCAACTGCGTCGCCGCACTATAGAGGCCTACTTCCGTTTCTGTAGCCAATTTGGAAAGGAGCAGGACATTGAGACTGCTCATGAGCGCAATGGTGCCGTCAATACCAAGGAACGTAACCGCAGACCGAAAGGTGGCCAGACAAAAACGAAAGTCTAGTGGCTCCCGCTGTGCGGGGAATTTTCGGAACAGAATCCATACTTCAATGAGCGCTGTGCAAAGGAACGAGGCTAGTAAAATTAGGACAACCGCATACAATCCGTTTTTTCTTGTTACGAGGAGAAATGCACAGCCCACCTTGGCTAAATGCAGAGGCACATTCACGCAAGGAATGAGGTACATCCGTTCCCAGGCTTGGAATATGCCCTCGCAAATCGCTGAAATGGCATACGGAAGGAGGCCGACGCAGAGGAGCATGATGACCAGAGTTGTGTCGGCCGGATAGTGCATCAATCGAACGAATCCAAACAACAATGTCAAGGAACAAAAGGAAGAGAGCGCCACGATGGCGCAGCCGGTGGTGAAATAACGCCTCGTTTGTGTGCGATCGATGGCGACCTGCCGGATTGTGAGCGTCTTCAGCCCTGCTAGGGCGAGTACCTGGAAGATATAGAACAGAGTAAGCGCCAAGGAAAGCTGGCCGAACTCATGCGCGCCGAGACGTCGAGCGACCAGGGCATACAAGACAAAGCTCGTCGCCCGGTTCATCGCATCGCTTGTGAGGATCGAAAGGGCGTTACTGCCCGTTTTACGGAGGTTCAGAGACACCGAGGGACCCTATGTGAGGAGTATTCTGCTCGTGAATTCCGGCATTCACCGGATGGCAAACTCTTACCAATTATTCGCAGCATAGGTTGTGATCTTCTCCTTCGAACACATCGCCGCGTGCCCCGGTGGACGTCTGATTCGCAGAACCGCACCAGAGAAAAGGTATCCATCCAGCCGTGGATAGGAATCCTGCAAATCGTGATCGGTTGTTTCAAGACCGCCCGAGCCGTGGGATTCTTCTTTTGACATCGCTTGGCATCGTCGCCTTCCTGTTGTTGCTGATTTACGCTTTGCGGCATGGACCCGGGGTTATCGTTGCGAACCCAGGCTCTTCCACCGCCAACTGCACGATCTTTGCTTCGCCTTCAGGAAAGGATGCAAATTCTGGGACGAGCCCCACTTCCGCAAAGTCCCTCGCTGGCGCTGCCGCAGCCGCTCGACCCGGCTCCATCATCTGTCTTCTCGGCGGAGACTATCCTTTGACCTCGTCCTTTAAACCTCGCTCCGGCGGCACGGCCTCTTCTTGGATCGTCTACAGGGATTATGGCGATGGCCCGGTTAACATTGTCTGGAACGGCGCGGCTGATGCCTCCGCTATGTTCTATCTTGGCGGCGGCAGTTTCCCTTCCGGCCCTGCCTATCTCGAATTCCGCGGCCTCAATCTGGATGGTAGAGGCAACGCCGCCGACGGCTTTTTCTGTCGCGGTTCCCACCACCTTCGTTTTATCTCCAACTCCATCTCCAACACGGGTGGTTCCGGGATCGCCTCCATCAATTGCGATTACCTCACCGCCGATCACAACGCCATCCATCACAACGGATACATGCCGACGACTACCGCAGTACCCGGCGATTACGGCTGGACCAGCGGGATCTCCTTCAACAGCACCCGATGGTTCGACTCCTATTCCGGATTCCACAACATCATTTCCAACAACTTCGTTGCAGGAGAATACGACGGGTCCAGCCATCATACTGATGGAAACGGGATCATCCTGGACCTCAGCAACGGTTCCTACGATTACGCCTCTGCTGACACGCCCCCTGCGCTAGTCGTTAATAATGTGGTTTACGGAAACGGGGGCGGATGTATCGTCGCGTATGTGGTCACTAACTTCTGGTTCGTGAACAACACCTGTTACAAGAACAATCTCGATCCCGAAGTCAAAAACGCCGGGTCTCTTACGGCCAGCAATTCCAAGAACGGGAAGTTTATCAACAACATCGTTGTAGCTTGGAAAAGTGAACAGCCGCCCTACGAACTGAAGAATCCCAACAGCGACATACTTTATTACTCAGACTTGTACTTTGGAGCTTCCAACAATTTCGTCTATCCCGAGCCTGCACAACTCATTGAAGCAGACCCCCTCTTTCTCCATCCGCCGGTTCTTGATCCTAAGCTTTCCGGCCAGTATGCGACCGTCTGGCACCCCACCAGGCTAGGAAGTGGGTTGGGCCTGTCGCTCTCCAGCCCCGCGATAGGTAAGGGCATGGACCCCGTTGCTCTGCCCAAATTGCCGAAAGACATCGTCACGGACTTAACAAAGTACGTCTATACGGACATCGATGGGAATAGGCGTCCCCGCGGAGGGCCTTTCGACCTAGGAGCTTACCAGTCCCGCCGTCTGCCCTGACTTCTAGCCCGATCAGCTGACGAGTTGCGTCGCCACCTAAGTGAATAGGCGATAGAGGTCTTCACCGGCCCTCTCGGTCACGAGATCGGGGACCAGCCGGTCAGTGAAACGATTCGTCAGCGTGCCGAGGAGTTGTCTCAATTCCTTCTCGGCCTGGGTCGGTGGACCGTTTGGAGAATACCGAAGAAAGGAAATGGTCCTTTCTTCGGTTCCGAACTTGCGTTTGTAACGCACTAACCCTTCCTGGTCAATATCACTCAGGCCAAAATCCAGGTACGAAAAGCCGCGCTCCTTTCCGCGTTGAATCCCTTCCCAGATCAACAAATCATTCGGCCGGTAAGGAAGGTCATCGGGGAGTGACGCATTGAATTTATAGTAGAGCGTGTCTTTCCAATCCAGGAAGAAATCACCTGCCACAATCTTATCCTCGTGAATGGCCAGAAGCAGAAATCCATGGTGTGCATCCACGAATCGCTGCCAGATATTTTGAAAGAAACTATACGGTTGCGCGAGAAGACCATACTTATACTTTCTCACTTTCAAGTGCATCTCAAAAAACGACCGCAGCTCCTGCTCTGACTCGGCGACACGAACGGTGAGCCCCGCCCGCTCCGACTTCCGGATGGCGCGGTGCGTTGAGTCATGCATCGCATTCCACAAGGCTTCGAGTTCCGGACGCAGATCCAAGCGATGCCATGTGGCTTGCTTTGCAAGGGTGAACCGCTCGTCGGCAAGCGGCAGGCTGTTGTGCAAGCAACGTAGGTTGATGGGACAGCAGTCAGGCAGCAAACGATCGATGAGCAGGCGCCAGGATTGCTCATCACTGGCGAGCGGGTCGCAGTAATCCGAGAATGGAAGCGTAACGATTCGCTTTCCCAACATGTCCGAAATCTTACAAAAGGGCAGGCCGGCCTGCGGTTCTCCTCGGTCATTGAGCATCAAATAAGCGTTTGGTTCCCATCCATAGGTGTCCGAAAGCACGCGCATCCAGTTCGGAGAGTGAAAAACGCTGCTGGAAACCTGGTTGACCAACCTGCACCACAATGGATCAGTTCGAGGATCCACGCAGACAACGTTCAAGTAATTACCTCCAGAAACCCGAGATTGGACATCGCGTAGAGGGATGCGACAAGAAACAGAAAACAGGATTCGGTGAACTCACCGCCTCAGTTCCCCGACTTGTAGCCGGGCGTTTGTGTCAGTGGCGAAGGTTGCGACCGAACCGTGCTCATGGGCTTTTGAGAAACCTCTAGTTCTGAGTGCGCTGCTTGAGGAAGAACCAGCCGGTAAGCACGGAGAAGATTGGGAATCGAATAGTCCCACGCCAATTGCGTCTTAATTCGACGGGGGCCAAGCTCCCCGAGAGCCACCCGGCGTCTAGGATCGTCCATAAGCTGTGAGATGGCTCGAGCAAAACCGCGTTCGTCATTCGCGGGCACGTAGACTGCCGCGTCCTGTGCGGTGAACCGATGCTCCGGCAAATCAAACGCGACAATGGGTTTCCCTAGCGACATGTACTCCATAATCTTGAACATCGTGGAATGGGCGGTATACGGGTTAGACGGCGAAGCATCCACGCAGAGGTCAGCGGCGGAAAGATAGCGGCGAAGCTCCTCGCCAAAGATGAACCCCATAAACTGAACGTGTCCGTCGAGACCGAGCTGACGTGCCTGCGCCTTCAGTCTCACCCAAGCATCTCCGCCGCCGATAAGTACACAATGAAAGTCAGTTCGCCGCAGGTCATAAACAAGGTGTTGAAGTACTCGCAGCAAACAGTCGACACCGTCCTGAAAGCCCATGACACCCACGAAGCCGATGATTGTTTTTCCCATCCCGCGCAAACCACGGTCAGGTTCGACGTTTCCGTTAAGACTGCTGAGCTCGAGTCCGTTACGAACGATCGTGATGCGCGTTTCCGGCACACGTCCGCGTTCCATGGCGAACCTTTTGTACGATTCGTTCGTGACGATAACATGATCGGCAAAACGGCAAGTCAACTTCTCCAGCCATACGAGCACGCGATAGACCATAGGGTTTCCGCGCCCCGATAACCGGGCTTGATACATTTCCGCAGACAGATCGTGATGGTCAAAAACAAAACGCTTACCGAATAGCTTGTACAGCATCGCGATAAAGACAAATGTATCCGGTGGATTATGCGCGTGGATGACATCAAAACCATCGGTCAGGAAAACCAGTGCCGCTAGAAAGAAACTGGCTACCATGGACCAACCGTACTCCCAGACGTAACCAAGGAAACCGATAGCAGCCCGCGGCGCAGGGTAGCGATAAACCCGAACTCCGTTCACTGTTTCGCGATATGGCTGTCCCTTGCCGACCGGGCAGATAACTGTCACGCGATAGCCCGCTGCATGTAACGCATTCGCTTCCCGCCGGACTCGCACGTCCTGAGGGAAGGGCATGTTTTCCAACAACATAAGGATTCGATTCCTCGCCAGCCTGCTCATGGGTTTCTCCCCTTCAGTTTTTACTGTCCCGGCTATCCTCATACTGCCTGAGCGGTCAACGCCGCCGCCGTTCGCTGCGGTCGTACTCGGGAATCCATGAAGGCGCGTTGCCACAATTCAACGTTCATAAGTCCCCATAGAAGCCCGCCGTGATCGGCGAAACCGTTCTCGTGTTGCTGAATCAGATTTTCAACGTAGGCGGGATTGAAAAGTCCCCGGCTCTTCAGCGCGGAAGGAGAGAGAAGGTCTCTTACAAAAGATCGCACCTCATTGCGAAGCCATAAAGAGGAGGGCATTGGAAAGCCCTGCTTCTTCCGATGAATGATCTCCGGAGGAAGCCATCGTCGACTCACTTTTTTTAGCAGATACTTGCGAACTAAGCCCTTCAATTTCAAGTTTAACGGCAGCGAGGCGGCGAACTCCACGAGCTTGTGATCCAGCAACGGTACGCGAGCCTCCAGGGACACGGCCATGCTCATCTTGTCGCCCCTCGCCAACAAGAGGTCTGGCAGCCAGAGTTTCGTGTCCACGTAAAGCATACGGTTGACGGATTCGGCAGCATTCGTCGACGAGAGATGCTGCGCAAACACATAATCCGAATCATAGCCGCTCAACGATGTGCTCAGATCCTTTGACAACAACGCATGCTTCATCTCCGAATTGAAGAGGGAGAACCAATTTACAAATCGAGTGACTTCCTCAGGCTGGCTTAGCGCGTAGAGGGCCAGCTTTTGGCGGCGCAATCCAGGAAGCCTCGAACTTGCGGCTAGTACTAGTGATTTTGCGGCCTTGGGAATCCGCTGGAAAAGAGAGGAGAACCGCTCACCGGTATATCGCGCATAGCCAGCGAATAGCTCGTCGCCACCCTCTCCCGTGAGCACCATCTTTACATCACGCGCGGCCAGCTCTGCGACCATGTAGTTGGCCAGCGTTGCGTGCTCCGCGAGTGGTTGATCCAAGTGCCAGACAATTTTTTCGGCAAGGTCTACGAGATGGGAGGCCCGGATAAATACCTCGTGATGGTCAGTATGAAATCTGTTCGCGACCGCGCGGGCGTAAGGAAGTTCGCTGAACGCTTCCCCTTGGCCTTCAAATCCGACCGAGTAAGTCTTCACGGGCTCATTCAGGAACTGACTCATGAGCGCAACGATCGTGCTGGAATCAAGGCCTCCGCTCAGGAAGGCTCCAAAGGGGACGTCACTGATGAGGTGCATCTTCACGCACTCGCGCAGCAGGGCTTCCAGTCGTTCGGCGTATTCTTCTTCTCGAATATTGCCATTATGACGATTGGCAAAAGACAAGTCCCAATAACGGCGTACTTCCCCACCACTCGCGTCGCACTTGAGGATGCATCCGGGCGGGAGCGCATAAATGTCTTGAAACATCGTTTGCGGCGCTGGAACATATTTGAGAGATAAGAAATTGTTCAGGCCTTCGGTGTTCAGGACAACCTTAACCGATGGATGCTGGAGAATGGCCTTGATCTCAGAGCCAAAAATCAACCTGCCACCGGCTTGCGTGTAATACAAAGGTTTGATTCCAAGGCGGTCACGCGCCAGTAGGAGCTGTCGCTTGCGTTTATCCCAAACGGCGAATCCAAACATCCCGCGCAGGTGCTGAACGCACTGTTCACCGAATTCCTCATAAAGATGGACGATTACTTCGGTGTCGCTTTCGGTCGCAAGAACGTGTCCCCGGCCTTCCAGTTGTTCTCTTAGCGACCGGTAGTTGTAAATCTCGCCGTTGAAGACAGTCACGACGGTACCGTCTTCGTTGCTGATTGGCTGCTTCCCGCCATTTAGATCGATGATACTGAGCCGCCTCATTCCGATCGAAACATCCCGGTCCAGAAACGCGCCGGCATCATCAGGTCCCCGATGGTGCAAGACCTGGAGCATGTCGTCCAGAATCTGTTGGTCCACCGGTTTCTGTGTTTTGTATTCGTAGATGCCGCAGATTCCGCACATGGCTTAGTTCCAGCTCCTATCAGTTGGGTTTACTTGCGGCAGGAGTTGGCCGGTCTGTGTACGATGCGCGGCGCGCCCGCTGTGATTTCGCAAGACGTGCTCGTAAACCTGAATAATTCGCTGTGCTACGGCTGGTCCGGATAGATGCTGTACCTGCTTCCGCCCTTGCGTTCTCTGATTGTGGCGCAGGATATCAGCGAGACGCGCGGTGAAATCTTGCACGTCTGGCTCACAGATGTAACACCCGTCAGTTTGGCCGATGATTTCGCGGACATCTCCCACATCCGTGGACACCATCGGTAAATTGCAGGCCATAGCCTGCTTTACAACGTTGGGCGAGCCTTCCTGATAGGAAGTGAATAGGAGGGCATCGCACGCATTCATGAAAAAAGGCAAGCGGTCCTGCGGTTCCTTATGAACGACCAACAATTCGACCTGGGAGTTTTGTTGGCGCAGACGATCCACGACGTGCCTTGCCAAGGGAAAACGCTTGACTGGTATGTCTGGGCTGGCCGCGAATAGCAGATATTTTTTGTGAAGATCCAAACCCAGCGCGATTCGAGCCTGTTCGCGGTCCATAGGCCGAAAGAGCTCGAAATCGACTTCGTGGGGGATGACGTAAACGTCTTTTTTTCTTTTGAGCCGGTCGGCCATCCCTCGGCTTTTGACGATGACGCCGTCCACTTGATGGCTCAGCACGCGTCCAGCGAAAACTGCAAACCTGCTGAATAGGGTTTGCTTCCCTCGCACGTTCATGGTCCCGAGGAGATCATCGCCGCAATAACTGACTACGACGGGCACTCTCCATTGCGTGCGAGCAACGATGCCTACATAACTGTAATGCGCATGTACCAGATCAATCGAGCCGGCCGCCAGGCGCCGGCGCAATTCCAGCACCGCCTTGGGATACATTAACTTTCGCGAGGGGCCCCTCAGAAGTAGGAGTTCGACTTCTACTCCAGCGCGCTTTAAATATTCGACTTGCGTTCGAACGAACGTCCCCCTGGATGGGTTCTCGCGCGTGGGATAAATCGACGTGGCAACCAGGACTTTCATAAGAGTCTTTGAAACAGCGAGCTTTAGATTCCAAACTGGGTAAATCGAAGTTCACTTACAATGACGCGGCCACGCTCGTCTCACCTGCGGGTTGTCGCCACCCAGGCGATATTTTCGAGTGCTTGTAGAGCTTGGTCCAGGCGGCGTAATTCAACAACAGCCACAGAACCGAGGAGTGATCCCGTTCTCCCCTGCGATGCTCGGCGATCAACCGGCCGATGGTCGCGTGGTTGAAAACGCCAGGCGCGAGGTGACCGTTTGCCGCGCTCAAGGAATCGCAGATCATTTCATACAGGCCCCCGCGCAACCACTCACGTAAGGGCACACTGAACCCGTGTTTCCGCTTTTGTAACGTGGACGCGGGCAAATAGCGGCGGACCGCATCGCGCAAAATGGCTTTTGTTTGCCAGCCGCGCAGCTTCAAGGACGCTGGCAGACTTGCAGCGAACTCGACCAACCGGTGATCGAGCAGCGGTGAGCGAACCTCCAAGGAATGAGCCATGCTCATTCGGTCCACTTTGACGAGCATATCTTCCAGCAACCGGTGGCGCAAATCGATGTAACTTGCCTTGCTCAGCGCGGGCAGATCGGAATGCAACGCCGCAGTGACATCCTCTGAATACAGTGGAGCGGGAAACTGGGAATTTTGTGCCAAGAATTCTTTCGTGAACAGCTGCCTCAACAAGTCCTCGCTGCAAAGGGCGCCCTTGCTGACATACATCTGTTCGAACGGAAGTAAACTGTCCTCGAGCACCTTTACGGCGCGCAAAGCGCCATACTTTCTGCCGGCGGGCAAGCAGGCTGCGCCTGCTCGCGCAAGTGCAGGCAGAATCCTTCGATTCAGCCAGGATGGCAAACGCTGATAGTAATTCGCAAAACGGACGCCCTGGTGGCTGGTGTAGCCCAGGAAGAGTTCATCCCCCCCGTCTCCGCTAAGAATTACAGTTACGTGCTGTCGAGCCAGCTTGGATACGTAATAGGTTGGTAGCGATGAAGAGTCTCCGAAGGGCTCATCAAAATGGCGCACCAAGCTGACCACGGTTTCCGGTAAGTGCGCCTTCAAGTCCGCTTCGTTCAACCGTAAGACATGGTGGTCCGTCTTAAAATGGTCGGCAACGACTTGCGCGTCGCCGGATTCATCCCACTCCGGCCGATCAAAGCCGATTGTAAACGTCTTGAGCGGCCACAAGCCTGCTTTGTGCGCATACGCAACGACAACGCTGGAGTCCAGGCCTCCACTCAGAAAGACCCCCAAAGGTACTTCACTCATCAGGCGAATGCGCACACTCTCCGCTAAGAGCGCGTCCAACTCTTCCACGACTTCGCCTACTGGGCGAGAGGCTCGGCCGCTTTCCTGAAAACTCAGATGCCAGTACTTGCCTGTCGAGACGACGCCGTGTTGATAAGTCAACCAGTGCGCGGCGGGCAGTTTTCGGATACTCCGGAACATGGTTCTTGGTTCAGAAATGAAGCCATGCCGAAAGTAAGGAACGATCGCTTCTGTGTCAGGATCAGCCAACTCCGGTACCGCTGCGAGAATGGCCTTGATCTCCGACGCAAATACCAGCCGACTTCCTTGCTGAGCATAGAAGAGGGGTTTCTTGCCAAGCCGATCGCGCCCCAGGAGCAGACGCTGGGTTCGTTGAGCCCACACCGCTACCCCAAACATGCCGCGCAGCGCCGTCAGGCAGTCAGCGCCTTTTTCTTCATACAGGTGCGCGATTACTTCCGTGTCTGAGGAAGTGCGAAACATATGCCCGCGAGCGAGCAGCTCTGACCGCAGATCGAGATAGTTGTAAATCTCACCGTTCAGAACGACCTGCACCTGCCCGTCTTCGTTTCCTACAGGTTGATGGCCGCCGGACACGTCAATAATGCTGAGTCGTCTGATCGCTAGCCCAACGCCGTCGCCTACGAAGTAGCCGTCCTCATCGGGACCGCGGTGCCAAATCGCATCCGCCATACGCTGGAGCACACGCCGTATTTCCGCGCTGGACATTGCTGGATCGATGATGCCCGTTATTCCGCACATATAAGTTTCTAAGCAACCAACTCTCTAGCTGCTTCTGTCAGCTTGGCTTGCGATTTCGGAGGGGGAAGGGACAACATCTCACCGCGTGCAACTCCCACCGCGACAATAGGCGAGAGCACAGAACTCAGACGGTGCTGGAGACTGGCACGCGCCGCCGATCGGCCGCGCAAATCCGGTACATCGCAGCCAGGAGGCCGGCAACCAGCAAGAGCAATTGTTGAAGGGGACGATCCCGGAATAAGTCGACGCCCTGGTGAACCATATGCCCCGCAACGCCCGCAACAAGACCCAGCGCAAGAGGCGAGAGCACAGAGTCCCCGAGCTTCCAGCATTGCCAACCTTTCCGCAAGGTAGTTAGCAGAAATGCTAGGTAAGCCAGCAGCCCCCCGATCCCTGTCTCCGCTAAGATCAACAGGTATTTGTTGTGCACGGCCCAGAGCCATTCATGACGAAATTCGGAAGTCGCGTATTGGTCCATGGCGGAAGTGAAATTGTTTGCGCCCACTCCCAGCACTGGATTGTCTGCAATCATTCGAAACGCCAACTTGTTCAACGGAATGCGCGCCTCCGCCGACCCTTTGTCGCTGCCGAAAAGACGTTCCGAAATCACGCCGTGAAGGGGCAGATACATCAGGGTAACGACCGCGAAGATCGCAACGGGCCGTTTTAAAGAAATGCCCCGCTGGCGCCAGTGGACGAAGCAAAGCACGATGATTGCCAAGATCAGGGCGATCCAAGCTCCACGCGAGAAGGTGAAAATTAACGCGACTCCACCTAACCCAAGTACCACAGATGCCAGCCATTTATAGGTTTTTCCCAGATTCCCAAATAGGATGCCGGCCGCTAACGCAAGCATCACGCTGAGGTAGGCGCCCGCTACGTTGGGCACTCCGATCGTGCCGCCGATTCTCATGCGCCCGCTGTCGCCAAGATTCTCGGCAATAATGTGGATTGGGAAATCCCAGGTGGTCGAGGCTGTCACCGTAAATCTCATTACGTTGATGACTAAGCTCTCAAACAAGCATCCGCCCAGAAGCAGCGACACAACAAACAGTATGTCCTGCCGGGTTCGTACATTGTTGGCGACATAGAAATAGATCAGGCATGCCTCCAGCAAAAGGTACACTTCGAAGAGCGAGAGGGTCTGATCCCCGGCGACAAGGACTGAGAGTGCTGTGACGGCGAGATACGCTACAAGTGGCAGATTGACGTGAAGCGAGAGACGTTCCCTGCGTGTTCTTTTTGCCAGTGCCCTGATGAGCCAAGACGTGTACAAGGCCGCTAACGCGAGGGTTGTAGCCGAAATACTCAAACCCTTTAGAGCCCCTCGCGCTGCGTCTAGTGGTCGGTAGAAGAGGTAGGTGCCGAATTCAATGGGAATGTCCAGGATAACAACCGCTAAGAGGAATTTTTGAAAACTGCTGGAGGCTAGAGCAAGAAAAGGACTCAAAACCGCGACTACTAGAGAGTCCGCACCGTAGGAGCGGAGACGCGGGTAGGTCGATGCCCCCGCTGTCCGGTTAGGGCTGGAGATTGCATTGACGGCTGGTGCGTGCAACTCCTTCCCCAGGTCTAACCTCCTTTCGCCGACTGCTCCGAGTGCTTGGATTCCGCCGGATTCACGCACTCGCACTCGGGCCCTTAGCAAGAGTCTTTGAGACCAGTCGGTTATCCTTCCTAGCGGACAGGAAATTACGTATCGTCTTGGCAACGTACTCGATTTGATCTTGGCTAATCTCCGCGTACATCGGCAATGACAGAACTTGATGCGCGCACGATTCGGTGACTGGGAAATCTCCCTTCTTGTACCCCAAGTCAAGATATGCCGGCTGCACATGGATCGGAATCGGATAGTGAATGCTCGCGCTGATGCCCCGGCTGATGAGATGTTCCTTCAGCGCATCGCGTTGTTCGGCGCGAATCACGTAGAGATGCCATACTGATTCCGCACCTGGCGCCTCACCGGGAAGAAGAAGTCCGCAACCATCCAGGAATTTGTGATAGAGGACGGCGTTCCAGCGCCGCGCGGCGTTCCACTTTTCCAGGTATCTCAGCTTCACGCGCAGCACTGCAGCCTGCAGAGTGTCAAGACGGCGATTGTAGCCGCGGAACAGGTGCTGATATTTTTCCTTCTGACCGTAGTTGCGCAGCATCTCCAAACGTCTCGCGATCCCCCGGTCATTGGTGACCACTATCCCGCCATCGCCATAGGCCCCCAAGTTTTTTCCGGGATAGAAGCTGAAAGCTGCTGCGTGCCCCAACGAGCCTGCCCGCCTTCCTTTGTAGCGCGTCCCGTGGGCCTGGCAAGCGTCTTCAATAATGACCAGTCCATGTTTGTCCGCGAGTTCACGAATCGGATTCATGTGCGCGGGATGGCCGTACAAGTGGACGGGAATCACCGCTTTCGTTCGAGGGGTAATGGCTTTCTCGATGGCCGAAACGTCCACGGTGTAAGTGGATGGATCGACATCCACAAGGATCGGCCTCGCGCCGGCGTGGGATATTGCCAGCGCCGAAGCGATGAAGCTGTTCGCGGCGGTAATGACTTCGTCGCCGGGTCCGATGTCGTATGCCCGGAGGGCCAACTCCAGTGCAGACGTGCCCGAATCCACGCCGATGGCGTATTTCGCCTCGCAAAACGCCGCAAACTCTTCCTCGAAGAGGCTTACTTCACGTCCCAGGATAAAGTCGGATTGCTGTATTACTCTGGACGTCGCCTCACCGATTTCTCCTTCGATCGTGCGGTACTGAGCACCAAGATCAACGAACGGCACTTGTGGCTGTTTCGAGGGCATTAACATTTGGATGGACATAATCACCTTTGTTTTCTATCTCTACTTGGAGTCCCTTGCATTCGATGGAACGATTTACCGCTTCAAGCACTCGCACAACGTCTCGGCCTTCAACGCCACTGCTGATTGGCCGCTTCCCAGTTCGCACGCATTCTAGGAAGTGGCGGCACTGGTGCTTCAGTGGCTCGACTGGTTCGATGCGGGGACTGATGATGTCGCCATCCCGGATCTCAAACCGAAACTCGCCATAATTCAGGGGTTCGTGCTCGACGGGACTGACGCCCTTTTCAAACACGCGCACCTGTTCAATCCCGTTTAGGTCATTGAAGACGATCCTCTTGTCACTCTTGACGACCACAACCTCACGCGCCTTGTCGGGGTCGGCCCAGCTAACATGGACGTGAGCGAGGACATTGTCAGGGTAGCCGAGTGAGATGAACCCAACGTCGTCGCGGCAGTTTCCGAGCACCTTGCCTCCGACCGCACTGACCCATTGGGGTGTGCCGTCAAGGAGGTAGTTGAAGATCGCGATGTCGTGGGGGGCAAGGTCCCAAAGCGCATTCACGTCGCGTCGGATGGGCCCGAGGTTTGTCCTGCGAGCGTACAAGTAATAGACTCGGCCACTGTCTTCTTGGACGTATTCCTTAACCTTGCGGACACCCGCGTTGAAGATAAAGGTGTGCCCCACCATCAAGATTGCGGAATTGGATTCAGCCAGGTCAATCAGCTTCTCAGAGTCAGCGGCGATGGTGGTTAGCGGTTTTTCCACAAGGACGTGTTTTCCAGCCATTAACAGGCGGCGCGTCACGTTAAAGTGCGTCGAAGCTTCAGTGCAAACAACGACTGCCTCCACGTCCGGCTGCGATACCGCATCGTCGATCTGCGTCGTCAGGTACAATCCTGGAAACCGTCGCGCGACCTCATTCAGGCGTTCTGCGCTCTGGTCGCAGACTGCCAATACGCGCGCGTCCGTTAGTTCGTTGAAAATTCGGACATAATTCATCCCCCAGTAGCCGCACCCAATAATCGCTACTCCCAACGGTTTCGTGCTTCCCGGATGTCTCTTGTCTCCGAGCGGAAGCAATGTGGTGTTCATTCTGCACCTCTCCTAGATAGGACCGCTGGGACGGTAAGACAAAGAATTTTGCAATCTTGCCAAAAAGATGCGTTCTGAATGTATTCGACGTCCATCCGAATCATCTCTTCGAACGAAACCTGGCCTCGCCCCTTCACCTGCCAAAGGCCCGTGATTCCGGGAAGTGCGGCCAGTCTCTTGTGGTGCCCATTTCCATAGCAGGCCACTTCGTAAGGAGGGACCGGACGAGGGCCCACAAGGCTCATTTCTCCCTTTAGCACATTGAAGAGTTGCGGCAACTCGTCCAAACTGAATTTCCGGAGAAGCCGACCGACTCGCGTTACGCGGGGATCATTACTGAGCTTGAATGTCCCCCCATTCTGGGGGGAGGGGCGGGCGCGACCCTCGACAAAATCTCGAACATACGCCTCGTGAACCGAAGAATCAGCGTTTTTCACCATGGATCGGAACTTGTACAGGGTGAAATTCTGAACCAGCCAGAATGCACGTCCCCCGGCCGATTGGCGTTTTGCTCCAACTCGTTCCTGAGTGAAGAAGACTGGACCTGGTGAATCCAGCTTGATGATGACGGCGATCAGCAAAAACAGTGGAACAAGAAGGACGAACAGCGCACCGGCGGCGATCACATCCAGGCACCGCTTGCAGGTGAAGTAGAAATTTCTCTCTGACCGATCCGCCAGCAACGCGATGCGGCTCGGCCATTGCCATGTTTGTTGTTCAGCCATTTTGTCTAACCAGTCTTTCCGAGATTAGGGACGGCAACTCAATTGGGCAGGATTTTCTTAGGGACTGGGGGTCTATTAAGAGGCGCCTGCATCTGAGGGGACGAACTTCATCAGATTCCAAACCACCCTGGGTGTGTAATCGCGTTTTTCCTAGCAAGAAATAGAATCTATCCTAACAGCCTCCGGTAGATGGCATCGGGAATCGGAAATACCCGGTTGTTCAGCACAACTCCAAGCACACTCACATTGGCGGCCGCAAGATTATCCTTCACGCGCCGCGCCGCCTCCTTCCGCGTGCTATTTGCTTCCACTACTAGCACGACGCCGTCGGTCCACCGGCTCAGCTGCATCGTGCTGGCGTGCAACCGAAGCGGGCCCGAATGGATAACGACATACCTGAACGTGTCGCGCAGTTCTTTAATTCGCGCCCGTATCCCGTCCGTCATCGTGGGAAAACGTGGCTGAGAAGCCGATATCCCACTTGGTATCAACCACAGATCGTGCTCTGGAATTTGCTGAACGAAATTCTGTATTGGACCGGATTCAACCGCGGCTTCGGCCAGCCCTTTAAGGTTTTCCACGCCAAAGTATTCGTGCAGCGACGGCGTTTGGAAATTTGCATCTACAACACATACTGGCCCTTCGGCACGGGATGCGAGTATCTTTCCGGTCCGGGCGCAGATAGAGCCGCAACCGGACTCACCTTCAAGGCTGGCGAACAGCGCCACCCGGGGCGAACCCTGATTTCCCGGAAAAACGCGTTGAACTAACTTGAATTCTTCTTCCCGCGCGATCGCGTCGATATCGTCTCGCCGCTGATTGCTACTCGCCGGTGACTTCCATTCCCATTTGCTTGCGGCGCGCTTAATTCCGTCAACCCACTCGAATGACGGAGAAAACTTTGGGCGAACCCCTTGCCGGGCCTTTTCCCTCACTGGGGCGGCCGATTCCTTGCCGGCCGGGCTCGTAGGTGAGGAAAGTTTCTGTTCCGTAGCCGCTGTTTTCGGCGAGGCAGGACCCTTCAGCGTGTTTTGCGAGGAATTCTCCTCAAGATGGCTGTCAAAATAATTAAGCCAGCTGATTGGATTTTCCGAAGGTCGAAACACGGCGGCATAATCATCATCTTGCGAAACGCTCGCTTTATTCTGCTCCAGCACATCGGGCCGAAGTTCGGACCACGCACCGAAAGTTCCGAGGGGAGGGTCAGTAACTGTCTCGAAGACGTCAGGCAGAGATGCGTTCAAGATAATTCTCTCGAAAGTCTCTTTATCCAGTGCCAGATTTGGTCCGTCCTTCGCTGCCGGAACAGCATCGTCCCCTTGGATCGATGTTTCGAACAAAGCCTCGACGTTGCCTATTCGCTGAAGAAGTTCGAAGTTCTTGCTCATAACGGTTCGGTTGCTCCGCGCTGCGATTTCAAACATCCATTCTCGCTCAGCAGCATCTTCGTCACTTGGTTAACAACATCGGAAGGCGTATTTCTTGCCCCACATGAAGATGGTCAAGGTTTTTTAAACCTGGGTTGAGCTCGCGGATTTGGGATAAGACTTTGCTGTCATACCGCCCCAGCGTCGACATACATAGATCTTGCAACGTATCTGTCGGTTGAATCACATACGTAAATGTTCGAATTGAATTCTCCCCGGCCCTTGTTTGAGGCACCACCGGGGAGGGCAAACTGGCCGAAGCATTGGCTGAACGCCGTTCAGACGACAGTTCCGAACCTCGATCCGATGCGGAACTTGTGTTATTGAGCTCATGGACAAGGGACGGCTGAGCGGTTGCCGGTCTTATCCGCGTACCCCAGAGAATCCCCACACTTCCAATCGCCAGCAAAAAAACCGTTGTCTGAAAAAGATGACGTCCCCGGAAATTCTCGCGAACACGCGAGTAAAGGGACTTTCGCGACGACCGAAGGTTTCGAGCAACAGGTTGCGCTGCCTTTTGTTGGGAGACCGCCGGTCTCGTGCTTTGCAAAGTCGATAGATCCTCCGCAGCCTCTCTCGCCACTGCGACATCAATTTGCCTCTGTCGCATTGCACAGCCCAGCGACAGCGCATTGAAGCATACGTTGTTGATAAGTCGTGGTACGCCCCGGCTGCGGTCGGCGATCAACTCCAGTGCATCGGGCGTGAACAGCTCAGGACCTTGATACCCTGCGACCTTGAGACGATGCTGAATGTAGCGAATCGTCTCGCCGGCAGGAAGTGCGTCCAGTCGCGCTTGAACGGCAATGCGTTGGCGAAGTTGCACCAAGCTGGGTCCCGCCAACCGCTGCGCCAGCGCTGGTTGCCCCGCCAGAATAATCTGAAGCAGTTTCTTGTCCGGCGCTTCAAAATCCGAAAGCAGGCGCACCGTCTCAAGCACGGTGTCGGAGAGGTTTTGCGCCTCGTCGATGAAAACTACTACGCGCCTTCCTGCTTTCGTCTCGCGAAATAGGAATTCGTTCAGTTCCGAGTGCATTCGTACAATGTCTTCGCTTTTGTTCTCGAGGCCTAAGTCATCTAACATGTAGCGGATCAGCTCACGCGAATCACACTGCGTTTGGAACAGGAACGCGCTGTGCACGTAGCCTTTCCATCGCTGCAAGAGTTGGAACAGCAGCGTGGTCTTGCCCATCCCCGGTTCCGCAATAAGCGAGAGAAAACCGCGCCCCGTTTCAATCCCGTAAAACATGGACGCCAGCGCTTCCCTGTGTCCTGGGCTGAAATACAGGTAGCGCGGATCGGGTGTCACGCCAAATGGTTGGTCACGCAGTTTGTAGAAATCAAGGTACATAGCTAATCACCATTCTTCGGAAACGCTGCAACCACCGGACTGCCAAGAAAAGATTCGACCTCTTCCGGGGTCCGCAGCGACGGGTCCCAACGGTCCGCAACGACGGCCAGAATAACACTCGACAGGCTCGCCAAGAACACTCCAAGAATCATGACCAGCAGCCACCGCGATTGGGAGGTAAACGGTACGGTGGCGGGTTCCGCAACCACCACGTTGGAAAAGCGCTGGCGGTCCAGTGCATCTGAAATACGCGCCTCCTCTGCTTTGCGGAGGTACAGCATGTAATTCTCCTCATCCGACTTTGCCGCACGCAGCATGTCCTGCTGCAAAAGTTCCTTGCGGTCCAGTTGCTGGTTCTCAGCCCGATAGGTGCGAATTAGCGAAGACATGGCGCCGGCGCGTGCCTGTGTTGCTGCGAGCTCTGTTTTGGCCTTGGCCAGCTCGGCTCGCATTGCCTCGTAGGTCGGGTCGCGATCCGTTGTTTCATCTCTTAATGGCGCCTTTTCCGCTGCCGTGATGGCCGCGCGCGTCGCAGCGATTTCCTGCTCGACCTCCTGGACCGGCCGGTACGTTGGCTCGAATTTTGTCAGAAGCTCGGTCCGTTTCAATTCTAATTCCAGCAACTTGGACTTCATGTTCTGCATAAGCTGCGGATTGTCTGACGTTCGCACCTGCGTTGTCTGACGGTTGGGGAGCGCCTCTAATTGGGCCTCCAGCGCGGCAATGCGTTGCCGGCTCTCTGCAACAGTTGCGCGGGCAGTCTTTTGCTCAGCCTCGAATTCAGCGAGCTTGCGCACGCTCATTTCCTTCTCCAGCGTCGGATTTACAACTCCTTGGTCCTTGCTGAAACTGGTCAGTTTTTCCTCGGCACCCTTCAAGGCCTTGCGATATTCCTCGGCCTGCTGGTGGAAGAATTCATACTGGCCTGGAGCACGATGCATGGCCAAGTGCTTTTCCAGATACAGTCCGGCCAGCGAGTTCAGCACTTTGGCGGCCAGCTGTGGGTCTCTTGCTTTGTAAGAGACGCTAATCAGGTTTGTCAGTTTGATAGGCTGGACGGTCAGCGCTTTTTCCAGCTTGATCACAGCGTGCGCGATTTTCTGCTCGTCGTTCTCCTCCGCTTTGCTCCACAGAGAGCCGCCGTCGAGCGACTGAAGATTACAGGCAACCACCACCCTGCCGAGCAAGTCCTTGGATCGGATCAACTCCGCTTCCGATTGCAGTTCTTCCTCGCTCACTTCCGTCCGCCATTGCACGGGAGTGTCGCGTTCCGGCGACACGACCTGCTCAGCTCGCTCATGCCTGACCAGAATTTTCATTTGGGCTTCATATTTCCTCGGTAACAGGAAGGCAATGACCATGGAGATCGCCAAGATCCCCAAAAACGTATTGATGATCAACCGGCGCTGGCGAAAACCGATCGCCAGGAAATCCCGCATTGTGAAACCTTGCTTTTCCTCGTCGGCGTGAGTGTTCAATGTTCCTTCAACCATGGCTTTCCCTCGCTCTCGTGAGAACAACTAGAGAACGCCCGGATTCGCATAAAGACCGAGCGATGACGTTGGGATGAATCTCCCGATCTTGGACATTGTGTTTTTCGGTACGTAGAGAAAATCACCAGGTTGCAAGTAGGCGTCCTCGTTCAAGTTTGCGTCTTTCAGCATCTTCTTCATGTTCAGTTTCTTGACTTGAACCCAGCCATCCGGTACTCGGTGAAAGAGCACCACCTCCGAATGTTTCGCGGAGTCTCTAAGGCCACCCGCGATGGCCACTGCTTCCGTTGCTGTTGTTTCTCCGCGCAGGTCAAATTTCCCGGGATGGCCCACTTCCCCACCCACAATAAAGTACGGCTTCTCAAAATCCTTTAGCTCCACGTTGATTACCGGATCGTGCAGAATCTTCGCGTAGACGGATCGCAGCGAATCATTCACCTCGGGCAGCGTCTGGCCTTCCACGCGGATGCTGTCCACGCCGCGGAGTGTGATGTAACCGTCGGGCTGCACCGTGACGGTCTGATTGAATTCCGGCGTGAACGGGAAATTCAATTCCAGCACGTCCGCGGAGTGTAGTTGGTAGCGCCGATTTCGATGCTGCAGCTGGGGCCCGTGTTCTCCGGTTCCATCTCCGTTTGCGCGAGTCACTTGTTGCGAAGGGGAAGGCGGCGACCCTTTGACGCCTTGCGCCTCCGCTACCCAGGCCGCAAGCGCCATGATGCTAACGGCGAAACGGATGCTGAATAAATATCGTTGGAGCATGAATACCTCACCTAACTTACGGGCTGCTTGCCCTATCCCGGCAACTTCATCGCCCCTCGGCCGATTCCCCCGTCAGGCCACGGGCAGTATCAAGGTGGATTTGGGGGATGGGAATCGACTTTGTCCGATCGGGCTGCGCATCAACTGGGAAAGTTCTTGCTCCGTCGTGCACGCTGCTAATCCACCTGCGCTCGATTTCTACCGCCACAGAACGCTGCAGCAGGCTTACGGATAGAACCAGTTTTAGTCCGGACTTGATCTTGAGGACGATTCCAGTCAAACCATGAAGCGGTCCGTCCTCAATCCGAACTACGTGGCCCACTTCCAAGTACGGCCAGGGCATTGTCGGGAGACCGCTCTTGCCCACCCGCTGGATCGCCGCAATTTCTTGCTCTTCCACCGGAATAGGTGTCTTTCCGACCCCAACGATCTGGATCACCCCCGGCGTCATCAAGACAGGAAGCCGATTGTGCGGGTTCATCCGGCAAAATAGGTACCCGGGAAACAGGGGTACATCTACCTCTTTTAGCCGATCGGACCATCGCCGAATGAATTTGCTGACCGGTAAATAGCACTCGTAACCGGCGTTCTCCAACAGCAAGGTCGCATTCCTCTCTCTGCCGGTCCTGGCTAGGATCGCAAACCATGGCCACTGTTGATTACGCATTCCCATGATGACTCCTCTTGAGAGGCTACCGCCGTTGGAGTCCCAGAAATCCAGGACCCGGATTCGGCCAAAGCCTGGCTCCCCTCGGACGCACCTGCTTCCACTCACACCACATTCTGTTTCGAGGGGGGTAGCTTGGCTCTTGCGAAACCTTAACCGATGCCCAAATCCTTCACAATCCGGTCTTAACCTCAAATGCACACCGGTCAATTCCCCAGACAGTGGAGGGAACCATATTTATTTCTTCGGATTCGCCCTGGACTCAGGTATTGCCCCGCCTCTAAATCCTTGATTCAACGGATTGTTCGTCGCACATCGCTCCTAATACCCTTATGACTCATCTTTCCTCGTCCCGCCCAGTGGAGAGAATGTGGGAATATTCATCAGACCCTAAGACATGCTATTCGACTCCCCTGCTTACTTTCTCTTCCTCATACCCGTCGTGCTCTTATACTGGCGTCTCAACCAGCGCGCCCAAAACGTCTTCCTTCTTCTGGCCAGCTACTTCTTCTACGGCTGGTGGGATTGGCGTTTCCTTGCTCTGATGATCGGAAGCACCACCGTGGACTTCCTGATCGCTCAGAAGATTGCGCCCTCCCGCTCGGATCCCCACCGGAGGAAATGGTTCATTTTCTCGATCGTTCTGAATTTCACGATTTTAGGGGTTTTCAAATACTTTGACTTCTTTGCGGGCTCCTTCTTGGGAGCCCTCGACAAACTTGGCATTCACAATCTTCCGCTACCCTTGATCCGGATAATCCTTCCACCGGGCATTTCGTTTTACACCTTTCAGGAAGTGGCTTATATCGTGGACGTCTATAAGGGGAGAATTGAGGCTTCCCGGTCCTTTTTCGACTATGGTCTTTTTATCAGCCTGTTCCCTCACCTGATTGCCGGTCCGATCCAAAGACCGGGGCATCTGCTGCCGCAAGTCCAGAAACCTCGCACTTTCGATGCGGACCGGTTTTTCGACGGATTGATGCTCATTTTTTCCGGCCTCATTCGCAAATGCGTGGTCGCGGACAATTGCGCCGTCCTGGCAAACGCGGTGTTTGGCGGGCAATTCGGCCCGTCAAACTTCTGGCTCGTTCTGCTTGGAACCTATGCGTTTACCTGGCAGGTGTATGGAGACTTCAGCGGTTATAGCGACATCGCGCGCGGCAGTGCCCAGTTGCTAGGCTTCCATTTTATAGTCAATTTCCGCCAGCCTTTCCTATCGAGTCGTCTCCAGGAATTCTGGCGCCGGTGGCACATCAGCCTGAGCTCCTGGCTCCGCGATTACTTGTATATTCCTCTCGGCGGAAGTGCCCATGGCCAGTGGAAAACTTCCCGAAGTCTGTTCATTACCATGGTTCTCGCGGGTCTTTGGCATGGCGCAAATTGGACATTCATCATCTTTGGCGCCATTCATGGAGTCGTGCTGGCTGTGGAGCGTTACTTCTTCCCTGCCAAGTCCAAATCAGTGGGTGCAGATATTCCCCTACGCACTCCTGGTTTCCTGCGACTTTGGGGCCAGCGAATTCTGACATTTAACGTCCTTTGTCTGAGCCTGGCTTTCTTCCGCGCCACTTCTCTCCACGCCGCCGTTCAGCTACTGGCGGGCCTTTCGAACTTGGCCTGGCGGAGTGAATACGCCTCGGCGTTCTTCATGCTTTGCCTCTTCTCCATTCCACTCTTCGTGGTGGACCTACTGTTGGAAGCCAGCAACCACGAATATCCCTTCGCAACTTCACCGTATGCCGTTCGAACTGCCCTCGCAGCCGCTGCGCTTCTCGTGCTGGCACTTTTCTCAGGGAGCAATCTCAATGCCTTCGTCTACTTCCAGTTCTGAACCCCGCGCCCTCTTCTATTCCAAACTTCTGGTTGGGATCTCTGCCCTGCTCATCGTTTTATTTGAATTCTTAAGCGGCTATCTGCTCAAACACCACTCCGAAACTTACGACCGCGTTTCCCACCAATATGCCGAAGCCGTCAAGATGCAGCCAGCAACGCCAGGCCAGCCGACCTCGGTTCTTATGGTGGGCAACTCTCTGTTGTTAGAAGGCGTCGACGTGGACCGTTTAAAGGAATTGACCTCCAGCCAGATGCACATCTACCCCATCTTCCTTGAAGCCACTGGCTACTATGACTGGTTCTATGCGTTGCAGCGTCTTTTTCGGGAAGGTGCCAGACCCCAGGTCGTGGTCCTCGGTGTTGGAGTAAATAGCTTCCTCGCGAACAGCGTGCGCGAGGACTATGTTCCATTGATGTTATTTGATATGCGGGATTCCTTTGGCGTGGCTTCGGCTCTCAAGATGGATAGGACGGCAACAAGTAACCTACTCCTGGCTCATTCCAGCGTCTTCTGGGACACGCGCACCGTCCTTCGAACGCAGATTCTCAGGCATGCAGTTCCGCACTACAGGGAGCTCGTCTTGCTCCTGAAGCCGCAACCCTCCATTCCACGGCCAGAACAATTTGAGACAATTGCAGACTCCCGGCTCTTGCGTCTTCGTGAATTATGTGAGTCCCAGGGGGCCAAGTTGATCCTTCTTGTCCCGCCGACTCCTTCGTCCGTGGATGCCGTCCGTCAGATGACGATGGCCGCACAAAGAGCCCGCGTGGACACGTTGGTACCTATTGATCCAGCCGCTCTCTCCGTCAGGTATTACCAGTCCGATGAACTTCATCTCAATCATGAGGGTGCCAAGCTTTTCACGTCCGCATTGGCAACTTTTCTCCCTCGGACCGTAGACCACGAGCAAGTAGCCTCTCCAAACTAGCGGGAGGGACCTTGGCACGGGTCCATCCTCAATTGCCTGCAAGTTCAGGGGGGAATCGCGCAGAAGGAGCGACTGTCGCGCAACTATAGAATTATCAATGGTCCCGGAGGAGGGGGTCGAACCCACACGGTACTAAGTACCACTGGATTTTGAGTCCAGCGCGTCTGCCAGTTCCGCCACTCCGGGGCATCAATTCAAAATAACACGCCCGCGCCCCTCACTCAAGGCATCACATCGCAGTAGCTCATATCATCCGATTTTAGAACTCTTCCGATTTTAGAACGAAACTCTGGCGCTCAACTGGATTTCGCGACCGGGCGTCATCGCCATGGTGATCGTCCCGAACTGCGGCGTATTCACAAAACGGTTCGGCGTGCCCAGGTTCACTTTGTTTAAAGCGTTGAATGCTTCCGCGCGGAACTGAAAATTAGCTCTCTCGCTGATGCGGAAAGCACGCGCTAACGCAAAGTCTAGAGTCTGCATCGGGGGGCCATACACGGAATTCCGGCCGGCATTACCATACGTAAAAGCCGGCGGCACGGCAAACGCCCCAGGGTTAAACCACTCCGCGGAGGTATGCGTTCCAGGGCCAAACACCGGCTGGCCGGTGACGTTCGCTCGGATCGGATTTTCGCCTAGTACAGTCCCAGAGTTCGCTGTGTCTCCGAACACGGAAATGGTGAACGGCATTCCCGATTGCACCTGGTATATCGTCGACAAATGCCAGTCCTCGGTGACAAGGCGAACCCATTCCTGCTTTCGCAACGCGGGAATATCATAGACGCTGCTCAGTGCGAACCGATTCCGTACGTCACACCCTGGGCCCTTCTCCAGGTTTAGGTTCCTGTTGTCCTGCGGGATTGTTGATTCGTCCATCGGAGAACGGAAGTCTGGCGCGTTGGTCAGATTCTTCGCCAGTGTGTAGCTGGCCAGAAGGCTCAACCCATGAGAATACCGGCGGCGCACATTCATGTAGCCTGCGTCATACCAGCTCTGCGCCGTGTTCTCCAATAAATTAATCGTGCTGACCGGGAAAGTTTGACTTTGCACAACGGCAGTGGTGCTGCTCGGCGTCAACACCGTGCCCGGCACAAACGTGAGTGACTTGAACGGCCGGCGCGGGCCAAGGGGGCCCGGACCGGGAAGAGTGTTATTGATCAAGTGCGCCCTTTGCAGGTGGAAACCGCGCGAGCCGATGTAACCGACCTCCAGAGAAGTGTTTTGCCCGAGGCTCTTCTGCACGGAAGTGTTCCATTGCTGGACGTATTGCGCGGGTGCGTGAGAATCGAACGCTGTAAAGCTCACGGTCGTTGGCGTCAGCACACCTGTGCCCAGGACGGGCGTCCCAAAGTTCATGCCTGTGTTGAATAGCGCGGCCGGCGGCGTGAAGTTGTCGGCTTGCTGCGTCTCAGGGAAAACGTACGGGACGTTGTGCCGCTGGTTGCACCACGTGTTCAGGTCCACGGGTGTGAAAAAGATTCCATAAGCGCCATGTAAAACCAAGCCCTTATTGGGAACATTCTTAGCAATTCCCAGGCGCGGCGCAAAATTGTGCTGGTTCGCGTACATCAGCCCTTTCGGGTAACCCAACTGGCCACCGATGAAAACGGATGGAACGCTGTTGTTAAAAATCAGGTTCGTATTGGTGCTCTGCTTGTCATAGAGTGGACTGGCGTACTCGTAGCGAAGGCCGAGGTTCAGAGTCGTCGTCGGCGTCGCTTGCCAGCTATCTTCAGCAAACCCCGCCGTTCCCCAAGCACGCAAATCCATTTGGGGTATGCCAGCCTGGCGCTGCTTCACCGCTGGCAGGCTAAGCAGCAGGCTGGCCAGTCCGGAGCCGCTTCCGTCATTGAAACCAAATTCGGTCGTGTACCCCGTCGTGTACTGATAGAAGCCCCGATTCTGGAAGAATCCCCACATCGGCCAGATATAACGATGGAATTCGCCGCCAAACCTCATTCCGTGACGGCCGCGCTGCCACGCATAGGTGTCCCGCAGTTCAATTGTCGTGTCCCAGGCATGCATGGGTGTTGCCGCGAAGGTATCGCCGATTCCCGTGTAGCCCTGAACGGCAAACCATGGAGCGCCCCACGCGTTCTTGCCTCCGAATCCAATTCCCTGAATATCCAGCGCGCTCACGATATCGTTGACTCCGTCATTCTGTGACGTGCGGTCCATGGAAAGACGGGAAAGCGCCAGCGAAACGGTGTTGATTCTGTTACTCGCAAAAACGTGGTTCCAGGACCCGACCGCCTGTTGCGACAGGTTGTTGAAGTTCACTCCAAACCCGGGCAGGTTTTCCGTTGTCGTGGTCATTCCGCTACTCGGCGAGAAGCCATTTTCGCCCCCGGCAGAGTACCGAGCCAGCAGCGTGTCGCCGTTCGAAAAGTTATGGTCCACACGAAACGTGCCCTGATCCTGGAAGTGGGTTTCGTTGCGTACATCGTGGTAATTGTTCGAATCCGCCGCTCCCGCCGCCATCATCATGTTCGGCATTGGCAAGTATTGGAGCAAAAAGCTTTCAAGAAGAGGATTGATCCTGTCTGAGGGGATTTGGTTGTTGGAAAACTGCGAGCGCGTATACGGAAAATTCGAGCGCCCGGTCGGCAGACCCGGATTGTAATTCGGATTATTGACCGCAGTGGTCGGGTCATAAATTTTGACGCTGCTCATGCTGAAATCTCCTGTGATTTCAGCCTGTGTTGGTACGGTCAAAATCTGGGCGTGTGCCTGCGCCAGGCGCAAACCTTCATAATTGACAAAGAAAAAGGTCTTCTTCCCGATGAGCGGGCCGCCAAACGAGGCCCCAAAATTGTTTTGTACCAGATGATTGTTGCCCATAGATGCGAACGTGCTCGCATCCATTGCACCATTACGGAGGAATTCGTAAACCGTCCCGTGGTATTGGCTCGACCCTGAATGCGTCACGATATTGATCTGCCCGCCGCCCGCGCCTCCCATATCGGCGGTGTAACTGCTCGTTTCCACTTGAAATTCTTTGACGGCATCTGGAGAAGGGCTCAGGTTCTGCGTATTGAACGTCGGATCGGTATTTGTGGCGCCGTCGAGCAGGAAAAAGTTCGCATTCGGGCGTGCCCCACCTATCACTACGGCGGACCTTTGCCCTGGCCGCCAATACAGAGGATTCGTGGCTCCCGTCTGCGCTCCAAACCCGATATGTGAGCCGGGTACAGTCAGCACCAGGTCAATCAACATGCGCCCATTCAGTGGCAGCTCGCGAATGGATGTGGGCTCGACAACCTCCCCGACGCTCGCGTCCGTCGTCTGTAAGACTTCGCTGCTTGCCGTGACCCTCACTCCCTCCGCAACAGAGCCAACCGTCAGCGTGATCTCTAACGCGAGCTTCTGGCCCACCTCCAAGCGCAATGACTGTCTTGCCGTGGTTAGCCCTGATGCCTCCACTTTCACTTGGTAGTCATCGGGCAAGAGTGCCGGCGCTTCGAAGAGTCCTCGCTGGTTCGTAACCACCCGGCGGATTGCTCCTGTGCTCACAGCCTTCAGCTCCACCGCGGCCCCCGCCACCGGCAAATGCTGCGAATCTGTAATCGTCCCCGTGAGAAGGGCGTAATTGCTCTGGCCAAATCCGGGCACCGCAAGTCCCAGAAGGAATAGAAGTATGCAAGATCGCCTCATGCGGTTTGCCCTCCAAAGAAATACACGCTCAAACGAGCGTGGTTCCGGGCACCAGAATCGAACGGTTCAGCCTTCGCGAGATAAATACACAGCCCCGGTTGGGCGAAACTCTACCCATGGGTGCGTGGTTCAGCAATAGTAGGAAAGGATTAGAAAGCGCCTGACACCGGAATTCTGTGGCAAATGGGCAATCCGACCAGCTCACGTCCTCCACATTTCTTCCACAGCCCTCGGCTGGACTCCCCTTGACCCAGGCGCTAGGCTAAAGGCCCCGTTCGGCAGGGGTCTCGGCGCAACGCAGACATCCGAGCGGATTTCCGAGGCTGTGCATGGCTACTGTTACGCCGCTTCCGTCCGGTTCGCACCCGGAGCATCGCGGACTGTCCTTTTGGATGGATCGCGTCATCAACGAGCTGGAAAACGTTCGTTCATCTCCCGATCCGGACGCTATCCATGATCTTCGTGTGGCCATTCGCCGCTGCCGTTCCGTGGCGGCCGCAATGGAAGAGGTGGACCCCGATCCCGCCTGGCCGGCCATGCGTAAGCTCCCGCGCAAACTCTTCCGCGGACTCGGCGCGCTTCGCGATGCGCAAGTCATGGATGATTGGGTAAAGAAGCTCGCACCCGAGACGGATCCCGTCCGCATGCATCTGCAAACCGCGTTCGAAACGAACGAACCGAAACTGCGAGAGAACGCGATACGGCTGGCCGGCAAATTTGACCAGAAGACTTGGAAGCACCTCGAGCGTACTCTGCGCCAGCGCTCTCGCCTCGTGCCCGTGGGGGCCTTGGCGGCTGAATGCCTCGCGCTGGAACGATTCGAACTTGCCAGGCAGCTCCACGCCAAAGCCTTGCGCACCGAAAAGCCCAAGCCCTGGCACGCCTTGCGTATTGGGCTAAAGCGTTTTCGCTACACCGTGGAAAGCCTGCTTCCCGAGCATTACGCCTCTTGGAGTGACAATCTCAAGCGCCTTCAAGACATCCTCGGCGAAATCCACGATCTTGACGTCCTGACTGCGGTCGTCAAAAAGTCCGACCTTCACGAAACCGAGGACTCTCTCAGGCTCTGGCATGAATTTATCGAGCGCGAGCGCAAAGAACGCATCGAAACGTATCGGCGGCTCACTCTCGGTAAAACCAGCCTCTGGAACATCTGGCGCTCCGGCCTTCCCACGAACGGCCGCGTTGAAGCCGCCGCGCTGGCCCGCCTTCGCGCCACTGCCCGCGCCGTTGATCCTCATGTGCGCCGCACTTCACAGGTTTCCCGCATATCCATCGCTCTCTTTGATGCCTTTAAGCGAGGGGACGCCGCCCCGGCCTTTTGCGACACCGCCCTTCGCCGCATTTTGCTGACGGCGGCTCGCCTGCACGGCGTCGGCAACGCGAGCACGCGCAAGCCACCCCAGAAGGCCGCCCGAAAGTTCTTGCTTGGCCTCGTCGTTCCGCCGGGATGGACCAACGAAGATTGGGAATTGCTCGCGCTCGCGGTTCGTTACCATCGTGGCGCCGAGCCCCGCGCGAAGGCCGGCTCTTTTTCTAAACTTTCCGCGGAGCAGCAGAACAGCGTCCGCGCTCTGGCTGGAGTCTTGCGCCTGGCGCGCGCCCTTCGCAAGTGCGGTGTCCTCAGCGGCTCAGGGTTTCGCGCCGAGAAATCCGCGGATACGATCGTCCTTCGTGTTCCCGGCCTCCCCGATGATGCTGGAACCGCCGCGCGCTTAGCCGCTGGCAAACATCTTTTGGAAGAGTACCTGCGCTTGCCGTTGATTATGAAGACTGCCGCGAAGACGGAAAAAGTTGTGACCCTTGCGCCCCAGCAAGTTCCGGAATTTTCGCTTCTAGCTTCCGATTGAAGCGGCCGCCTCTACTTCCCCGCTCGCCTCAGCAACTTCGGCGTCGCCAGCCACACTAGTTCGCCAATCGGCGGCGAGAGCCGTTTCAGCTCCACGAACGCTACTCCTGCCTTTTTCAGCGTTGTTACATGTTTTTTTGAACCGAGTGCTGTTGCGATGACATCATCGAGTTGCGGCGCATGCCCAAACAGGAAAACTGTAGACGCTTGCTTCTGTTTCACAAGCTCCCGAAAAAGGTGCGAAGGCTCCGACCCCGGCAGTAGCAAATCCGTCCGCCGGATTTTCTGTTTGGCGTAATCAAGGGCGCTCGCAAAAATCTCTGCCGTCTGCGCCGCGCGCACATACGGGCTCGTCAGGAATAAATCGCCCGTCACGCCGAGCGCCGCCACGCCTTTCGCCACCTGCTTGGTCTTCTCGACGCCTTCCTCCGTCAAATATCTTTCAGGGTCTGGAGGGCACTTGGGATCTTCGCGATCAACGGCGATCCCGTGCCGCACGATATAGAGCTGCATGATTGCCTCTCAACTGCCTCTTAACTCGACGTTAGCTTAAGCGCCGCAGATAACCGCGAACAGCGCCATCAGACGCTTCTTCCTAGCCGTCGCGACCAACTGCGAACGGTCAACTCGCCTCCGGCTGCCGGAAATAAATCTTCACATGAAATTCCTTTTCAAAGAGCTCGACGCTTCGAATCGCATCCCGCAAATCTTCGGTCGCGTCTCCGCGCGCGTACACTTGCAGGCAAACCGCGCCTCGCTGAAAGGTAGTCCGAATTTTCATGATCCGCTGCCGGTGCGAGTGGTCCAGCGCTTCGGCGATTCTTAGAATCGCCGCAAGCCTTCTGGCGACGGGTTTGTCCGTATCTTCGAGGGCCGAATAGGCCGGGTGATGTCCCCCCGGCTCCGACTTTCGATTGTGATAGCGCACTAGCGCGGCCGCGATGGCGCGGTCGCGGCCGTCCAATCCGGGGATATCGGCGTTCAGCGCCAGGTACTCCCCGTGCTTGTGATGCCCACGATGGCTGATCATGTGTCCGGTATCGTGTAGCAGCGCGCCGGCCTCCAGCAACACTCGCGAGTGAGCCGGCATGTGATGTACCGCCTGCAGCTGGTCAAATAGCTGGATGCTCAGTTCCCGCACGTGTTCGGCGTGCTGCTGCTCATATCCAACGCGGCGCGCAAAACTGCGCGTGCCCACGAGCAACTGGCGCGCCTCCCCGTTGTACCGGTGCGGTTCTGTTCGCGAAAATGCTTCCCGCGCGATTTCTTGCAGCAGCCCTTCGCGAACCCCCACACCGGGAAGAGCAAATTTGCGCAGATTCAAGTACCGCCCCAGCGTAAGAAACGTGATCGCCGCGACGCCCATCACGTCGGCCCGGTCGCGCCGCACTGCATACGCTTTCATTCGTTCGCGGACGTCGCGTTCGAGAATATCCGGCAGCCGTTCACGTAGCAGCACCAAATCCATGGTTTGTAACCCGTGCTGGCGCGGGCCGGGAGCGACATTCGCCAGCGTGTCCGCGTTTCCTCCTAGCGCCACCGCGATACTCTCGCCCAAATTTGGCCGCGGCACTAATTTCGACTCCAGCAGCGCGCGCACGTACCTCCTCACTTGCTCTGCTTCTGCCGGACGAATCACTCCGGGCAGGTTCAGCGTGGTGATCAGCCTCACCGTGCCTACCGGCAACTGCGCTCCCTGCTCCACCGCATTCTCGCGCAGGATGCTGATCTCCAGGCTTCCCCCGCCCAGATCTGCAATGCATCGCGGCGGTGTCTCTGGTCCCAACGCCGCCAGCACGGCTTCCCTGCCTAGCCGCGATTCCTCGCCCGCGCTGATTACTTCCAGTAGGATTTCCGATTTCTGCTTGACGCGCCGCACGAACTCTTTGCGGTTTTGCGCTTCGCGCGTGGCGCTGGTGGCCACCGCGCGATATCGGGTCACCCCGAATTCATCCATCACTTCGCGGAAATGCCGGAAGGCCTTGGCTCCTCGTTTGAAGATATCCTCGCTAAAATGGGGCCTGACGAAAACGCTCTCTCCCAGCCGCAGCGGATAGCGCTCCGTGTGCACCGGTTCGATGTCCAGCGCAGAGTATGCGCGCGCCACGGACAGGCGCACTGCGTTGGAACCGGCGTCGATGGCGGCGATATGAACCGGCTCGGACATTCGGCGTTCTACCGCCAGAGATGGGCTAGGGCGGCGGAAGGACTGTATTTCGTCGCGCGAATCCCCAATTGTTCGGCGATACGCTGGCGTAACTGCTTATTGACCGTGGAGACGCTGGCTTCGCCGTCCAGCTCCAGGAAGTTGTGTCTCTTGGCCATGACTTCGAATTCGCGCTTGATCATCGTTTGATAGCGGATAAAAGACCAGTACAAATCGTGCGAAAGCGACATGTCCCTTCCAGCTTCCCAATAGCTGATCGCCTGTGCTTTCTTGAATTCACGCCCGAAGGCCGTCTCGGGCCTCACGTTTAGCCAGAACGTCAGGTGCGGCCGCAGCGACATCGCATAAAGTCCGCCCAGGTAATCGCGGTTGATGCCGCGCACCACGCCTCGCGCAATCAGCGTGAAAATAAACCGGTCTGCCAGCACCACCGTGCCGGATCGCAGCGCCGGCAAAATGCGGTGTTCCATTTGATCGAAAAAGTCCGTCGCATACATCAGCGCCAGCGTCAGCCGCGTGGCCGCGTTCTTGGCCAGCAGTTCATCGATGTCGCGCCCCACTAGGTTCGAACGTCGCAAGCCGCTCGTTTGCACCGCAAAACCTTCGGATTCCAGCCATTCCTGCAGCAACGCAATCTGCGTCGATCGTCCGGACCCGTCCATGCCTTCAATGACGATCAAGTTGCCCGTAATTTCGCTTGGATCAAATCCCACCAGCGGCTCGCCAAAAAAATATTGCGACGACCCTTCTTCCGTCGCCGCCGTCTTCACCGGAGCCGCCTGCGCAGGCGGGGCCGCGGAGGTTTCGGTGGGAGCAGCCGTCGCAGGTGCCTTCTCTTTTTCCTGGTCCGGCATACTCACTCCGGTTCCTGAAGGCGAGGCGCAAAACGCTTGAGGTCTATTTTTGAAGCCACGATGTCGCGCATCTGTTTTTGCAGCTTGTTCACCGGCAGCGTGCCGTCCAGCACTACGAAATTATCGGTCTCCACCATCTTGTCGTATTCCTCCAGAATCCGCGCCTGGAAAAGCCGGAAACTCTCCGCGCGGTCATACGACATTCCCAAATCCATCCCCGCTTCGTAGTATTTCAGTTTCGGACGTCCGCTCAGGATACGGTGTACCGCCACGTCCAGCGGCGCGCGAAAGTAAAACGTAATATCCGGAACCGGCGCAAACCGGTACAAATTTCGCAGCCACCTCGCCGGGCAGCCACGCGCCGCATCCCGCGCAAACGCTGTATAAATGTAGCGGTCGGCAAGAACCAGATAGTCGCCCTGCAGCAGCGGCATGATCTGCCGCTCGCAGCGGTCCGCAAAATCCGCCGCATGCAACAACGAAAACGTCGTCGGCGTCAATAATCGCCGCTGCTTGCCTCTTCGCGTTGCGGATTTCACCAGCGGCGAGGAATTCCATTCCGTAAAATGCAGCCGGTATCCGCCGATTTCCAGCCAGCGCTTCAGCAAATAAAGCTGCGTGCTTTTGCCCGATCCATCCGTTCCTTCCACCACAATCAATGCGCCCGGATACGCGCGGCTGGGAACGGGCTTGCCCGGTTGCGGAAGTGTGGATTTCGACGGTTCTGCCCGCGGCGCCTTCTGTACAACGTCTTGTGTTTCCGTCATCTTATTTGAGAGAAGCTCGCTCGCCTGCGACACTAATCCTTCATTGTTACTGTGGCATTACAACACACGCGGCCACCTCCGGCAAATTGCACGTGGCTTCTTAGAAGTAACGGGCCCGCGGTATGCGGGTCAAGCAGGTAAGGAACTGAGTCTCAGTTGGTGGTGCGATAACATAATCGGGTCCATGCGTGCCGGCAAGTAGGCCGAAAACCACAATGGTGCATCCTTCGGGAGCCCGTTTAGAAGTATGGTCCCAGACTCCGTGCTCAAGTCAGTGGTGACGGCGGCCTCGTACTGGGGTACGTCGATCCCGATCAGAAGAGTACTCTCTTTCGCACAGTTTGGGCCGACTCGCATGGCAGATCCGTTCAAGGGAGAGCCATGTCGAGAAAACGAAGGAGCAGCAAGAAGACCGGTACACCGGTCTTGCACAGCCTTAATCCGAATGCCGCTGGCGTAGATATAGGGGCCACCGAGATCTACATCGCCGTGCCTGCGGATCGCGATGCGCAACCGGTTCGCCATTTCTCGACATTCACAGAAGACCTGCACGCCGCTGCAGACTGGTTGAAATCCTGCAACATTGAGACAGTGGCGATGGAATCGACAGGAGTGTACTGGATCCCGTTCTTTCAGATCCTGGAGGCGCGGGGATTGCAAGTCTTTCTGGTCAACGCACACCACGTAAAGAATGTGCCGGGGCGCAAGTCAGACGTTTCCGACTGTCAATGGCTGCAGTACCTGCATTCAGTGGGGCTGCTGCGGGGGTCGTTCCGGCCGGAACAGGAGGTCTGCACGGTGCGCTCGATCCTCCGTCATCGGGATGGTCTGGTACAGATGGCGTCGAGTCATGTGCAACACATACAAAAGGCGTTGGATCAGATGAACCTGCAGTTGCACCACGTCATCAGCGATATCACCGGTATGACCGGGCTAGCGATCATCGAGGCGATCTTGGCTGGCGAGCGCAACCCACAGACGTTGGCGAAACTGCGCGACGGGCGGATCAAGGCCACCGAGAGCACGATTGCAAAATCTTTGGTTGGGGACTACCGGCGCGAGCATCTGTTCACGCTCGGCCAATCGCTGGCGGCGTACCGTCATTACCAAAAGTTGATCGGTGCGTGCGACAAGGAGATCGAGCAGTATCTAGAGACATTCGAGTCGAAAGCGGATCCGCCGGAAGATCCCAAGTGGAAATCACAAGATGGGCAAAACACACGCGGTGGCAAGCCCGGCTTCGATCTCCAGAGTCATCTCTATCGGATCTTCGGAGTGGACCTGACACAAATTCCAGGGGTGCACACGCTCACGACGCAAACTCTTTTGGCGGAGATCGGTCCTGATCTCTCGCGGTTCGCCAACGCGGCGGCGTTCACATCCTGGCTGGGGCTCTGTCCGGATAACCGGATCAGCGGTGGAAAAATACTGTCGGTCAAAACACGTAAGGTCAAGAACCGAGCGGCCACGGCCCTCCGCATGGCGGCGCAATCCCTCTATCGCAGCCAATCCTACCTCGGGCATTACTTTCGCCGGATGCGAGCTAAGTTGGGAGCCCCGAAAGCGATCACCGCTGCTGCGCACAAACTGGCGCGCGTCATCTACCACATGCTGACGACCAGACAGGCCTACGATGAGACCATCTGCGTACAAAACGAGTTGCAGAACCGGCAGCGTCTGGAAGCCCGGCTCCGTAAACAAGCCCGAGACCTTGGGCTAGAGATCATTCCCGCAAAAACCGGTGCCGTATGACGGCATCAGTTCCTCAGAAGATCGTTAGCTTAATGTGCAAGAATTTCTTCGGATTCTGCCGGAAATCCCCCATCAGCAGCCGCATGTCCCCGGTCAAACCCGCCAGGTTGTCGTACAACTTCGGGTCGGAGAATAGTTTCCCCGCCGTCGTCGTATTGTCATTCAACTTCGCGGACGCCGTCGCCAAGTTCGCACTCGTATCGCGCAACCTGTTGTACAGCGTGTCGTCGGTCACGAATTTGCCCAGCGTGCCCTTTCCCGCGCGCGCGTCGCGCAGTATTACATTCCCGTGCGTCACGGCCTCCTTCGCCTGGTCGTAAAGCGTTGGATCATACATTAGCTTTCCGATCGTTCCCTTTCCCGCCCGCACGTCCGCCAGAATCACGTTCACGTTATCCAATCCCTTGTCCACCTTTGTATACATCTCATCCGACGTGATCAGTTTTCCCAGCGTTCCCTGCCCCTCCTGGACATTCGTGATCATCGTGTCGCCCTTTGCCAGTATGTTTTTCAGGTGGTTGTAAGCCTGCTCGTCAGTCAACAACCTGCCAAGCGATCCCTTGCCCTGCTGGACTCCATTGATGAGTTCTTGCACGTCGGATGACAGTGCCGTGAGGTTGCCAAGCAACTCCGCGCTCCTCTCGACCACTTCTTTCATGGCTTTCTCTTCCGCGCCGGGGATCACGCCGGCGTCGCCGATGGGGGTTCCCGTAAAACCTCGCGTGATGTTCACGTAGCGGTTGCCCAAGAGCCCTTCCGTGACCAGGCTCGCGGTCGAATCCGTCAAAATGTCCTTTTGATAACGCTTGTCCACGCGCATCACCACTTCAATATTTTTGTTCTTGTCGACCGTCTTACCCGCTGTTCGCGGCAAAAGCCGGATCGATTCCACGTTTCCAACCTCCACTCCGTCCACACGTACCGGCGCTCCATTCGCTAACCCTGCTACTTCCGGCAGATAGGTCGTTAGCCGGTATTTCGGCCCCAGAATTCCTCCTCCTGTCACATAGAAAATCCCCGCCGCAAGAACGAAGAGGCCCACCAACACGAATAGGCCAACGCGTAATTCCGTCCACGTCAGTTGTTTTCGCTGCGCCATTGCTGCTTCCCTCCTTCGCTGCTCTGAAACAGATTACTCTAAAATTACTCCAGAAAGCGCTTCAGATAAGTGTCTTCGGACCTGGCAATCTCTCCCGGTTCGCCCTCGAAATAAATCCCGCCGTCTCTGTAGACCAGGAACCGCGTTCTCGCCGCGTTCGCCGCTGCCGCGGCATTTCCATTTTGCGCGTTGGGAACCACCCGCTTCGTCACTGGATCGAAATGAAAATTCGCCAGCGCAAAACCGTCTTGCAATCGATGGGTCGCAAGCAACGCCGTCACTCCATACACATCGCGCAGCCGCAAAATCAACGTAATAATCGTCTGCGACGTCACCGGGTCGAGTCCCGCGGTCGGTGAATCGTAAAGCATGATAGGCGGCTGGTTGATCAGCGCCCTGGCAATCGAAACGCGCCGCCTCATCCCCCCCGACAGCTCGGAAGGAAGCATATCGACGGTGTGTTCCAGCTCTATAAATCTCAGAACTTCCAGAACTCGGGGTTCGATTTCTTCTTCCGCCACGCGGTCCTCGCGAAGCCGGTAGGCCACGTTCTCCCCGACCGACATCGAATCGAAGAGCGCCCCTTCCTGAAACACAAATCCAATCTTCCGGCGAAACGGCAGCAACTCTTTTTCGCTCATCTCCGAGATCTCATTGCCTAGCACGATGACGCTTCCACTGTTGGGCGTCAGCAGCCCTGCGGCCATTTTCAATGTCAGTGTTTTTCCCGTTCCCGTTTCACCCAGCAGGATCAGCGTCTCCCGCTCGTGAACTTGAAACGTCACTCCGCGCAGGACTTGGCCCTCGTCGAACCCCACCCACACGTCCTGGAACGTGATGGCCGGTTCGAATGCCAGCCCCTCTTTTGTCAGTGCGCTCATCAAGCTAATTCGTGATTATAGCGGCAAATCTGGCTTGCGTCGGGAAGGAAACCTGCGTGGAGTTTCGAAGGGCTGGCCTCTTGCATCAGAAAACTTTGTCGGAAAGATACAGCGAAAGCTTCGTCAAAAACGCGTCCGCCACGATAATTAACACCGAGCCTACGACCGCCGCCGATGTCGTAGCGCGCCCGACTCCCTGCGTGCCTCCGCGCACCGTCAGCCCTTTGTAGCAGCCAATCGTGGCGAGAATGAACCCGAAGACCACCGGTTTTGTGAATCCCTGCATTAGGTCCGCGAAATCCAGCGCGTCAATCGCGCGCCGCCAAAATGAAATGGCATCCAGCCGCAGCGAAAACACCGACGCCGTGCATCCTCCCAGCAAACCGATAAAATCCATCAGCGCCGTCAATAGCGGAACCATCAGCAGCGCGGCTAGCAAGCGCGGCGCCACAAGTTTGCGGCTGGGGTCCGTTCCCATCGCCCGCATCGCGTCCACCTGCTCCGTTACCAGCATCGACCCTAGTTCCGACGCGATCCCCGTCGCGCACCGGCCTGTCACCAGCAATCCCGTGAACGCCGGACCCAGTTCGCGCACCAGCGCAATCGCCACCACATCTCCGGTCAGTGAAGTCTGCCCAAATCGAATGAACTGCGACCCCGTCTGCAGCACCATGACCGCGCCGATAAAAAATCCCGACAACAGGATGATCGGCAGCGACCCCGCGCCGATAAAATCCATCTGTTCCAGGGTGTCTTGGAAGTAATGCGGGCTCGTAAAGATGTTGCTGCAGGCGCGCCCCGAGAGCAGCGCGTAGTCCTGAACGGAGGCCACCACCCGCTTCGCCGCGTCCCCTAATATTTCAACCACGGAGACGACTTCTTCTTCTTTCGTCTGGCGGCCGGTGACCTGAAGATGAGTATCTGCCACGAGTACCTGTTCGCGTTGGCTTTCCGCGACGAACTGCTCGGACAACTACATCCACGAAAGCCTAACCGCGTGGCAACAGCACGTCAAGTCAGCGATTCGAATTCCCGCTATGCTAAGCAATATCAGCAACATACTGATCGCTCTCTGTGAAAATGCCGCCTCGAATCCTTCCCCTGTCCGTTTTCGCCACAAATTCGTCCCGAAACCGCGCATGCCTGCCCGCCGCTTTCCCGATACTTTCCGTTTAACCTATAGGTTTTCAATAAGATATCCAATCTCCACGGTTAGGATAGCTCTTTGCACCTAATTCCAAGGGATTCTCGTGCGAGGTGATCGGATGGCAAATTTCTGGCAAGATCTGCGTTTTGCGTTTCGCGCACTTGGCAAGTCGCCCTGGTTTGCCGCCATCGCCATCGTAACGCTTTCCCTCGGCATCGCCGTCAACACCTGCATCTTCAGCATGGTCAACGGTTTCCTCCTCCGTCCCATGCCCGTGCCCCATCCCGAGCAGATCGCCGTCCTCGCCCTTCAGCAAGCCGGCGATAAATCCTTCCAAAGCTTTTCTTATCCGGATTACCTTGACCTTCGCGCGCAGTCCACTTCGTTCAGCGACGTCATTGCTTACCGCCTCACTTTGGGCGGACTCACCGCCGACAATCGCGGCGACCACTGCATCGCCACGCGTGTTACGGGAAATTATTTTTCCGTCCTCGGTGTTCAGCCCGCTCTCGGCCGCCTCATCCTTCCCACGGAAGGACAAACTCCAGGTGCTGATCCCATCCTCGTCCTCGGTTATTCGTATTGGCAAAAGAGATTTGCCGGGGATTCGAACGTCATCGGGAAATCAGTGGAAATGAATGGTCATTCTCTGACCATCGTTGGTGTAGCCCCGCAGGGTTTTCACGGCACCTATTTCATCGTCGATTCGGATCTCTACCTTCCGCTCAGCGTCAACGTCGGAACCAAAGACGAAAAACAAGTCCAGAATACCTGGACGCAGCGCTCCGAGCGCTCCCTCACTCTCATGGCCAGGCTCAAGTCGGGAGCCAACCTGAAACAGGCTCAGAGTTCCCTGAATGTTGTTGCTCAACGCCTCGCTCAGCAGCATCCCGAAACCGACAAGGGCATTGCCATTCGCGCCTTCCCCGAACAGCTCGCCCGTCCCGAGCCCGATCCCGACAATACCCTCCCGTCCATCGCCGCCGCCTTCATGGCTCTTGCGGCGCTCGTTCTGCTAGTGGCTTGCTTCAACGTCACCAATGTTTTGCTGGTTCGCGCCACGACGCGCCAGCGCGAAATGGCTATTCGCGCCGCGCTTGGCGCTGGACGCGTTCGCCTGGTTCGCCAATACTTGACGGAGAGTCTGCTGCTCGCTCTTCTCGGCGCGGGCGGCGGCATGCTTCTCGCGTACTGGGCCATGCGTTTTCTGAGTTCCATTCCCCTCGGCACGGACTTGCCCATTCAATTGAAGTTCCTGCCCGATGCGCGGGTCTATTTCTTTGCGCTTGGCGCGGCCCTCGTCACCGGCATAATTGTCGGAGTTTTCCCTGCGCTCCGCGTGGCGCTCCGCGACGTCAGTTCCGTGCTGCACGATGGCGCCCGCGGCGCTTCCGGTGGCCGCCGCCCTCAAATCGTTCGCGGCACGCTGGTCGTCGCCCAGGTGGCAGGTTCGCTGGTGTTGCTGATTGTTGCTGGGCTCTTTATCCGCAGCCTCGGCAAAGCGGAAAATATTTATCTCGGATTCTCTCCTGCAAACGTTCTCGATTTCTCTCTCGACGTTCAGCAAATCGGTTATCAGGAAGTCCAGGGCCGCGCCTTTTATCGCGAATTGGAATCGCGGCTCCGCGCCCTGCCCGGCGTCGTCTCCGTCGGCCAAGCCTTCTCCGTTCCCATGGGGGTCATGAGCGCCTTCGATCCCGTAAATGTCGAAGGGCATCCCGTCGAACCGGGCAAGCAGCCTCCCAGCGTGCAGTACAACATGGTTACGCCTGGATATTTTGATACTTTGCAAATTCCCGTGCACAACGGCCGCACGTTCTCTGGTGCCGACGACGAAAAATCCGCAAGCGTTGCGATCATCAATCAGACCATGGCCAAGAAATTCTGGCCCGACCAGAATCCTCTCGGAAAACGTTTCAGCATCAAGAGTTCTTCCGGTCCATTCATTCAGGTTGTCGGCGTCGTACAGGACGGCAAGTACAAAAGCGTGATCGAAGATCCTCAGTCGTTTTTTTACGTCCCTCTAAGCCAGTCCTACATGCCGCTCCGCACTTTCCATGTGCGCACTTCGCTTCCACCGGAAACTCTCTCGATACAACTTCAAGAGCGAGTCCGCTCGCTCGCTCCCAATCTGGCCATCTCCGAACTACAAACTCTGGATCAAGCGCTTCAGGGATTGAATGGCTACTTATTCTTCCGGCTTGGCGCGCAACTGACCGGCGCGATGGGCTTGCTCGGTCTCATTCTCGCCGTCGTCGGTGTCTACGGCGTCGCTTCCTATGCCGCGGCTCAACGCACCCAGGAAATTGGCATCCGCATGGCCATCGGGGCCACTCCGCGCGACATTCTGAAACTGGTCCTGCGCCAGGGCCTTATCATCGTCGCAATCGGCTTGCTCGCCGGACTCGCCGCCGCCTTTGCCGGCACGCGCCTTCTTGCGGATCTCTTTTACGGCGTAGCGCCCAGCGATCCCCTGACTTACGCCGTGGTCGCTACGTTGCTGCTCACTGTCGCTTTGCTTGCGAACTGGATTCCGGCGCGCCGGGCGACCCGCGTGAATCCCGTCATCGCCCTGCGCTTCGAGTAACCACCCGTCCGCGCATTTTCATTCATAGCGCAGAGCTACGATCGGATCGACGCGCATGGCCCGGCGAGCGGGGATGTAGCATGCGAAGAGCGCGACACCGGACAACATAATCGCAACGGCCCCGAACGTGAGCGGATCGGACGCGCCGACTCCGTAAATCAAAGTGGTAATGAGGCGTGTAAAACCAAATGCCGCGGCAATTCCGATGACGACGCCGATCAAGGTGATTTTTAATCCCTGCCCCAACACCATCCGCAAGACGTCTCTCCTTGAAGCGCCAAGCGCCACACGAACTCCGATTTCGTGGGTGCGCTGCCCAGTCAGATACGAAATCACGCCGTAGATTCCAACCGCAGAAAGAATCAGAGCAAGCGCGGAGAAAATGCTGAGGAGAAACATGGTCAGCCGCTGCGTGGAAATCGAGCGAGAAACAATTTCTTCCATCGGCCGGACTTCGTAAATGGCCGCACTGCTGACCACCTTTTCGGCGGCTTGTCGAATGGCGCCGGTGATGTCTCCGGTATTGCCCGTTGTCCGTGCGACATACCCGCTGCCGTTGGCCAAAAGCGTCCAGAATCTGTCCGGCACTTGCCAAACCGGCAGATAGAGTTGGGCCTGCAAATCCTGGTGTTCACGGGAACCCAAACCCCAGTGTTCGACGTGACCGACCACGCCGACGATCTCCGGCTGCATATCGAGCAAACCAACGTTAAGGTGTTTTCCGATGGGATCCTGATTCGGAAAATATTTGTGGGCAAAAGTGGCATCGATCAGCGCGACGGAGGGCCCGTGCTCGTCGTCACGCTCCGTGAACGAACGGCCGCGTTCAACGGGAATGCGCATAGCCTGGTGATAGTCCGGATTCACAAGATAAAAAAGCGCGAAAGGCATGTCGTTATCGTTGGCCGGCTTGGGCTGGCCTTCCAGCCAGAAAGGAACTTCCGAGTCTCCGGTCATGGGGAGCGAACCACCCATCATGGAAACGGTTTCCACGCCGCGAACGCTCTCGAGTTGCCGCAGAGTCTCGCGATACATGGCGCGAAGCTGATCCGGCTTGGCAGCCGAACCGGAAGTCGAGGAGATCGCGAACGTGAGAACGTTGCGCGGATCGAAACCAGGATTGACGTTGCCCAAAGCTGAGAGAGTGCGAATCATCAGTCCCGCGCCGATGAGAAGGACCACGGCCATGGCCATTTCGACGACGATGAAAACACTTTGCGCGCGATGGCGCGCGCCGCTGGAACCGCGTCCGCCTTCCTTTAACGTTTCGTGAGTATCGGGCCGCAACGTCCTTAGGGCGGGAATCAATCCAAAAACGATGCCGGTCAAGACGGAAATGCCGAGAGTGTAAAAAAGGACGTGGCCGTCGAGAGCAATTTCCTCCGAACGCGGCACACTCGAGGCCAGAGTCGCGAGGAGAACGCGCACGCCTAGCTTTGCGAGGAGAAGGCCGATGGCACCGCCGGCAATGCCAAGCAGGACGCTCTCCGTAAGCAACTGGCGAATCACCCGCGCGGGACTGGCTCCGAGAGCGGCGCGAATCGCAAATTCGCGAGTGCGGCCAGTGGAGCGCGCGAGTAGGAGATTGGCGACGTTGGCACAGGCGATCAGGAGCACGAAACTGACGGCTCCGAGCAGCACGAGCAAAATTCCCTTCACGTTGCCGACCACATCCGTTTTGAGCGGAATCAGGGAGACGCCTGTGCCCTTGTCGGCTTCAGGATACGCAGCGGCAAGATTCTCCGCGATGTGATTCATGTCCGCGCGGGCCTGTTCGATGGTGACGCTGGGCTTCAGGCGGCCGATGGAGTTCATGCCCATGCTGATGCGCCGGTCGCGGAAAGTGGGATCGGTCCACTGGCCGATGGGGATGTAAAGATCGGTAGGACTAAGGCCGGTGATACCGCCCTGGGCCACGCCGATGATGGTGTACGATTTGCCGTTCAGCGTGATGCTCTTCCCCAAGACGTCCGGCGACAATCCAAATTTGCGCTTCCAAAGTCCGTCGCCGAGGATGGTCACCGGACCGGCGCCCGCCTGGTCTTCTTCAGGATGAAAATTGCGGCCGAGCAGCGGCTGCAAGCCGAGAGCGAGAAAAAATTCAGCGGAAATCATGTGAATGTGGACGCGCTCCGGCTCGCCGGCGCCAACCAGATTGTAGTCGTCGGAGCGGAAAGCGCTTAGAGCAGTGAACGAGTGATTGTCTTTCCGCCAGTCGAGGAAGTTGGGATAGGAGATGGAGCTTTCCTGAAACGTCGGCGACTTCGTGTAAACGGCGACTAGCTCGTCGGGATTCACGAACGGCAGCGGATTGAGGAGCACGCCATTGACGACGGAGAATAAAGCAGTGTTGGCGCCGATTCCCAAGGCGAGCGTCAGGATAGCAATCGCCGTGAATCCGGGATTCTTTCCCAACACGCGCAGTCCATATCGGACATCTTGCCAGAAGCTCATCATTGGACTCTCTCCTTGGATACACCCGCGGCTGTGCAGGGCGTCTGCTAGAAGAAACGACCCTGCGGCCCCTTTTGTTCCTGAACGTGAAGATGACGATCGGGCCGGTCGCGCAAGTCGAACAGAATGGGTTCTTGCATGGTTGCGTTCCTGATTTTGCTCCTGGAGGGGGTTCCACACTCCATCGGGGTGAAAGGAGCGCGTAACGGATTGATTCGAAAGGAGTTGAGGAATAGCCGTGGAGCGGGAGAAGCAAATAAACGGTTGAAACGAAAGATGTTAGGCGGAAAGATGCGGGTAACTGAACGCAGAGATGAACCGACCAGGTCAGGGCAGGCGCCGTGCGCAGAGGCCGATAAGATGTGGGAGTGGAGTAGAGCATGGGGTCGATTAATCACCACCCATCCTGCCGTATATTAAATATAGAATTACATACTATAATAGTACTAGAATTTAGCGAATTGGTATCATGATGCTCGAATGATTTTGCAACGAGAAGAAAACAAAGGGGTAGAGCTCACAGGGGAGGGCAACTCTGACTGGGGGGGACCCTGGCTGGGGAGGGTCGACAGTTCAAAGTTGAAAAAGGTATGCTCGCTCTCGACTATGGCGCGACTGACGGGTCCGGAGCGGCGGCGCAAAGGGCGGCTCAAGCTTCCGCAGACGGTTCGCGTGAGGCCGTCCGACGCGCGTGGGCATCACTTCGACGAAGTCCTACCGACGCTGAACACTTCGCGGAACAGCGTGTACTTTGCATCGAAGAATGAGTTTTATACGGAAGGGATGCGGGTGTTTGTCACCTATCCTTATTCCGACGGACCTGGCTCGCTGAACCGCGAGTCGCTCGGAAAAGTAGTGCGCATCGACGATTTAGGGCGTGGCCGCCGCGGCATTGCCGTGGAAATATTGATGCCCATCTACATCGGGGGAAAAGAGACCGTGAAATAGGGGGGCCGGCGGCGGATTATTTCCTCTTCATGATAGCCACTTAAGATTTGACAGGTGCAACGCGATGAGGGAGACCACGCGCTGGACGGAGAGCGCGGTGGCGGCTACACTGTTCGTACTCCACTTGATTTGAATCGATACCGCACAAAATCGTGCGAGGAATAATCAGGGATGCTTCGCTTCTACACTGCGGGAGAATCGCACGGACAGGCGCTACTGGCGTTTATTTCCGGGCTGCCCGCGCAATTGCCGGTGGACGTGAAGTTCATTAACCACGAATTGCGGCGGCGGCAGCTGGGGTATGGGCGTGGCGGGCGGCAGAAGATCGAAAAGGACACGGCCGAGATTTTTGCGGGCGTGCGCCACGGGAAGACGATTGGGGCACCGATTGCGATGCGCATCGAGAACCGCGATTGGGCCAATTGGGAGAAACTCCTGCCAGTGGAAGAGGGGAAAGAGAATCCTGACGCGCGAAAGCTGGTAGCGCCGCGACCCGGGCATGCGGACCTTGCAGGATCGCAAAAGTTCGATTATCACGATGCGCGGTACATACTGGAGCGGGCGTCGGCGCGGGAAACCGCGGCGCGCGTAGCGGCAGGGGCGTTTGCAAAACTGCTTTTGCGCGAGTTTGGCACGGAGATCGCGAGCCACACGATTCAGGTGGGGCACGTGCGGCTGGAAAAGCCAGTCAGCTGGAAAAAGATTCACGCGGTGAGCGCGGACCTGGATTCTCCTCTGCGGTGTATTGACGCGGAGGTGCAGGAAAAAATGAAAGAGGAAGTTGATGCGGTGCTGAAAGCCGGCGACACCGTGGGAGGAATTTTTGAAATCGTGGCGCACCATGTGCCCGTAGGACTGGGGAGCCACGCGCAGTGGGATGAAAAGCTAGATGGGCGGCTAGCGCAGGCGCTGATGAGCGTGCAGGCGGTGAAAGCCGTGGAGATTGGCAACGGCGTGAAGGGCGCGGGGGCGTTCGGAAGCGAAGTGCAGGACGAGATTTTTTATGAAAAATCGGCGCGCCGATTCCGGCGGTCGACGAACCGCGCGGGAGGACTGGAAGGCGGAATTACCAACGGCGAAGACGTGGTGGTGCGCGGGTACTTGAAACCGATATCGACTTTGCGGCAACCGCTGCACACGACGGACATGGTCACCAAAGAGCCAGTGAAGGCGGCGTACGAGCGATCGGACTGGTGCGTGGTGCCGGCAGGAGCGGTGGCTGGGGAAGCCATGGTCGCACTTGTGCTGGCGGATGCTTTTCTGCAAAAATTTGGGGGAGATTCGCTGGCGGAGATGCGCCGGAATTTTGAAACCTATGCCCGACAAATTGACGAGTTCTGAGCCCGCCAGCGCCGCGGCCACGGAGGCGCCGCAGCCGGGGTCCGCTGCGCGAAAGATCTATCCGATCGTCAAGTATGGCGATCCCATCCTGGAGAAGCCGGGCGCAGCGGTAAAACAATTCGACGCGGAACTGGAGGAACTTGCCGAGGATATGTTCGCTTCGATGTACGCGGCGCAGGGAGTGGGACTGGCAGCACCGCAAATCGGAAAGAGCCTGCGGCTCGCGGTGGTGGACGTGACCGGAGGCAAAAACCCGGAAGCTAAAATCGTGCTGGCGAACCCGGAGATCATCCACGCGGAAGGCGAAGTGCGCGAAGAAGAAGGCTGCTTGTCGATTCCGGGGTTTCGAGGATACGTGCTGCGGCCGCAGTTTGTGACGATTAAGGCGCAGAATGCCAAGGGCGAGACGTTTGAAATTCGCGGGGAAAACCTGCTGGCGCGGGCTTTCTGCCATGAGATCGATCACTTGAATGGAGTTCTCTTCTTGCAGCACCTCAGCATGCTGAAGCGCGACTTGATCAAACGGAAAATCAAGAAGCTCAGGAAACAGGGCGAGTGGTAAGTGCCGGAGCCGGCCGCCCGGCGGCCGCAGTAGGTTGATGATGCGAATCGTTTTCTGCGGCACGCCCTCGTTCGCGGTTCCAACGCTCAAACGCCTGCTGGCGCAACCGGACATTGAAATTGTTGGCGTGATTACCCAGCCGGACCGTCCGCGAGGGCGGGGGCAGGACGTTTCGTTTTCGGCGGTCAAGGAAGCGGCGCTAGCGGCGCAGCTGGCGGTGCACCAGCCGGAAAAGATTCGGGCACCCGAGACGGAGGCTTTGCTGCAGAAGCTGGCTCCGGATGGCGTGGTGATCATCGCGTATGGACAAATAATCCCTGCGAAATTGCTGCCGATTCCTAAACTGGGTTGGATCAACTTGCACGCTTCCCTGCTGCCTAAGTATCGCGGCGCGGCACCTATTAATTGGGCGATTGGGAACGGCGAAACGCGAACCGGCGTGACCACGATGCGGATCGATGCGGGGATGGATACCGGGGACATGCTGCTGCAGCGCGAAATCGAAATCGGCGCGAAAGAAACCGCGCCAGAGCTTGCCGCCCGATTGTCGGAAGTTGGTGCGTCGTTGATGGTGGAAACATTGCGCGGGCTGGCCGCCGGAACAATTGCTGCGAAAGCGCAAAACCACGGTGAAGCCAGCAACGCGCCGATGCTGAAGAAAGAGGACGGGAGGATCGATTGGAAGCGGTCGGCGAGGGAGATTTACAACCGGATGAGGGGATTCGCGCCGTGGCCTGGGGCTTACACGACGTTTCGCGGGCAGACTTGCCACGTTTGGGGCGAACCGGCGTCTAAAGGAGAAGGTGCCAGGTTGCCGAGCGGCGGCAACACGACACCGGGAATGCTGTTCGGCGAGAAGAATGAATTGTTGGTGTGCTGCGGCGACGCAACCGTTTTGAGCGTCAGCGCCGTCAAACTGGAGGGCCGCAAGCCGGTGAAGGCGAGGGATTTTGCGAACGGCGCGCGATTGAAGAGCAGTGAACGCTTTGGCGACAGCTAGTTTGCGCGGAGCAGACCAGTAGGACATACTTCAGGTTTATCCCATGCACTCGAAAGAAAACATTCTTTGACTGGGCGTGGTAACGGGAGCTCACCATCCATGAAAATCTCTGCATTTTCAGCCAAACGCGGTAACGCGCGTTTCCGCGGGAAGGATTTCGCGCGAGCGGCGACTTGCTGGATGCTCGCCGCGCAGCTTGCAGGGTGGCCGATTGCATTGGCAGGAGGCAACAAGGCCGCCGCGAAGCCGGCGGCCGCGAGCGCGGCGAACGATCCAGTATTGAAAGCGATGCAAAATGAGATAGCACGCGCGACCGCGGAACTCGGGAAGGCGGAACAGCCGCCGTACTACCTCAGTTACACGGTGTACGACCAGGATTTCGTGGTGCTGGTGGGGGCTTACGGCAGTTTGCTGACCGACAGCGCAGCGCAAAGACGTTTCGCTGATGTCACGATGCGAGTGGGCACGCCGGAATTAGACAATACTCATGGACAGAGCCGTCCCAGCGGAGTGACTTCAGGAAGCTTACCGCTGGGAAACGACGCCGACGCCATCGCGCGGGTGTTGTGGGAACTGACGGACCGGGAGTACAAGCGGGCTGTGCCGACGCTGCTGAACGTGCGAACGAACACGGCGGTTCGCGCCGAAGAAGAAGACAAGTCACCAGACTTTTCGAAAGAGAAGCCACAGACGCACCTCGAGGAAGCACCCGCGGCGGCGCCGTTCGACCGCGCAGCATGGGAAGGCGAGATCAAGAGACTGTCCGGGGCGTTCCGGAAATATCCGGAGGTGTACTTCGGGTCGGTGATGATTCAGGTGCAGCGTTCGAATTCGCGGATGGTTTCGAGCGAGGGGAGCGCGATCGTGTCGCCCAGCGCTTCGACGCGACTGATCATGGAGGCGCAGACTCGCGCCGAAGACGGAATGGATTTGCTGCGCGTGGAAACATTCCAGGCGCCCACGGCGAGCGGCTTGCCGAGCGAAGCGGAGCTGACGGGCAAGATTGAAAAAATGGCCGCGGACTTGAGCGCATTGCGCAAAGCTCCAGTGGCTGAGCCTTACGATGGGCCGGCGGTATTGAGCGGGCGCGCGGCGGCGGTGTTTTTCCATGAAGTGCTGGGACACAGGCTGGAAGGCCACCGGCAACGTGATGAGGAAGAAGGACAGACGTTCACGAAAAAGATTGGGCAGGAAGTGCTGCCGAAATTCCTGAGCGTGATTGACGATCCGACGACACGCGAAATGGCGGGGATGAAACTGGCGGGCTCGTATGACTTTGACAATGAAGGCGAGCCGGCGCGGCGAGTGGAAGTGATCAAAGACGGAGTGCTGGAGAATTTTCTGATGTCGCGAATGCCGGTCAAGAATTTCGCGCAATCGAACGGACATGGCCGTAACCAGCCGGGACGGATGCCGACAGGACGCCAGGGAAATCTCATCGTCACATCGACAAGAACCGTGCCGGAAGCGGAAATGCGGCAGAAACTGATTGAAGAAGTGAAGAAGCAGGGCAAGCCTTACGGACTGTACTTCGACGACATTCAGGGCGGATTCACGCTGACAACGCGCTCACTGCCGCAAGCGTTTCAGGTGCTGCCGGTGATTGTGTACAAAGTGTACGCGGACGGGCGGCCCGATGAATTGGTGCGCGGCGTGGACATTGTGGGGACGCCGCTGGCGGCGCTGACGCGGATTATGACGACGGGGGACCAGCAGCACGTGTTTAACGGCGTGTGCGGCGCGGAAAGCGGGCAGGTACCGGTTGCGGCCGTGGCTCCGGCGATGCTGTTCTCCGAAATGGAAGTGCAGAAGCGCGCACATGAGCATGAGCGTCCGCCACTGCTGCCGCCACCAGGATTTGAAGAAGGTGGCTCCGCCAAAGATGCGCAAATGAAGGCCGAGGTGAAGCCATGAAAATTCTTCACCGGCCGGCAGCTTCGCGCGTGCGCAGACGATGGATAGGGTTGGTAATTGCGGCATTGCTGCCGCTGAACGCCACGCAGGGACGGGCCGATTCGGTGGAATCAAAACCGGCGCTGGACGCGGCGATGGTGGCGGCACACGCGGCGGCAAAGGGCGACGGCTTGCTTGAGGCGCTGCTGACGGAATTGGACCGTTCCAAGGCGCAGCTCAAGATGGATCAGGTGCAAGCGCCCTATTACGTGGAATACCGCGTGAATGAGGTGCAGGATTTTGGCGCGGAGGCGGCTTTCGGGGCCTTGCGCGAGAATCAGCATATTCACGTTCGCGTGCTGCGCGTGGTTGTGCGCATCGGCGATTACAAGCAAGACAGCTATTTCGGCAGAGGGCAGGGCGAGTCCAACATTTTGCCGCTGGACAACGATCCAATCGCGCTGCGCCACCAGCTTTGGCTGGCCACCGACGACGCGTATAAGGCCGCCGGACAGGCGCTAGCGGAGAAACAGGCGGCAATGAAGCAGTTCAGCGCGGACCCCAGTCCCGTAGATGACTTTGCGAAGGCGCCGCAAATGATTGACGTCCGACCGACGGTGTCGCTGAAAGTCGACGAAGCAGCGTGGAAGAAGACGCTGGAGGATGTGACGGGTTGGTACAAGCAGTATCCAGACGTGCAATCGGTGACGGCGTCGGCGAGGTTTTCGGCAATCAACGAGTACCTGGTGAATTCCGAAGGTACGGTCACGCGGTGCGGGAAGACGACGTACAGCGTGCAATTGAATGGGTCTGCGCAGGCGGCGGACGGGATGAGGCTGAGCCGAAGTCCAGCATTCATGGTGGCCCGAGCGGAAGAATTGCCAACACACGACACGTTGATGGGTGAGGCGAAAAAGATGCTGGATACGGTCGTGGCGCTGCGGCAAGCGCCCATCGTCGAGGAGGAATACCGCGGTCCGGTGCTGTTCGCCCCGGACGCGGCAGACGATATCGTGGCGTCGCTGATCGGGCAAAACCTCCTAGGGCAGAAGCCGCAGCTTGGGAAACCAAACCGGACGACCGGGGCGTTCGCGACGAGTTATAAGGCGCGCGTGCTGCCGAACTTCCTGTCGATAGTGGACGATCCGACTTTGAAGGAGTTTAGAGGAAAGAGCCTGGTGGGAAGTTATGAGGTGGACAGCGAAGGCGTGAAATCGCAGGCGGTCAGCACTATCGAAAACGGAGTGCTGGCCCATTATCTGATCGGGCGGCAGCCGATTCGGGACTTCCCGGCCTCGAACGGACACGGACGGGCTGGGCCAGGATCGTTTCCCGCGCCGAGCCTGGGCGTTCTGCTGGTAAAGAGCTCCGAGGCGCAATCGCCCGAGGAGCTGAAGAAAAAGGTGATGCAGATGGTAGCGGATCAGGGCAGGCCGTACGGTTATCGAGTGGAAACGCTGGGGCCGGGCAATTCTCCGCGGCTGCTTTATCGCGTGTATGCGAAAGATGGGCACGAAGAGTTGGTGCGAGGCGCAGTGTTCAACGAGCTGGACATTCGCGCGCTGCGGAGCGATTTGGTCGCTGTGGGCGACGATCCCCTGGTGAGCAACCGAGCCGGCGGTGCGCCGACGACCATTATCAGTCCGTCGCTGCTGTTTGATGAACTGGAAGTCAAGCGGGCGGATACGAGCAAGGACAAGCTGCCGGATTATCCGGCGCCGCCGCTAAAGAAGTGACCGTCTTTTCCGTTCTTAGTAGGAAGGGGCTGAAGGCCGTGCGCGATACTGGTGCGGGCCAAACCTTGCCGCTACCAGAAAGGCGGCGGCAACTGCCCTTGAAAGCGAAGCAAGACACTGGCTCCGAAACCATGAGCAGCTAGCCCCCTAGTAACTGCGCATCGCACACGCACGTCCCAATAACATGGAGATTGGAGGGACCATGTCAAAGATCATGAAACGAGTTTTCGTATGTGCGGCTTTTGCGATGGCGTGCGTGCCAGTTGTGGATTTGAGAGCGCAAAACCAGAAGGAATTGCTCCCTGCTCCGCTGCCCATGCAAATCTTCACCGCAAGGAAAGTATTTATTTCCAACGCAGGTGGGGACCCTCTTGGTTACTACAGTGGAGGACCCGATAGGGCGTACGACAAGCTGTACGCAGTGCTAAAGGGTTGGGGTCGATATGAGCTGGTGGCCGCTCCCGGCGACGCTGAGTTGGTGTTTGAAATAAGCTTTGCAATGCCCACGGTGGCGGAAGACGTCTCCGGTGGAAACGGGTTTACAGTGTCAAGCAGACCGGTAAAAGATCCGCAATTCCGGCTTGCCATCGTGGACCTCAAGACACACGTTTTGCTGTGGACATTCACTGAGCACGTGCAACCTGCAGGGCTGCAAATGAACCGCGATAAAAACTTTGATCAGGCGTTAACGGCCCTTGTGAACGACGTAAGAAATGTCGCCGGCCAACCCGGTCCGGCGGCCAGCGGCAGTTCGAAGTGAACCGCTGAGAAGTTGTGGTCGGTTCGTGAGGAGGCGAAGAACAGCAATCCTCGGGGGAAAACGGTTGACGAATCGGAGCTGAGATTCGAGACTTTAGCGTATGACTCTTGGAGAGAGACTCGAATGGCTGGGGCGGCTGACGCTGCTGGTATTCATTCTGGCGTCGGCCGCGTTTTTGAGCGCGATCACCGCAATGCGCATCGCGATTCACGGGCGCGAAGTGACCATGCCGAATCTTGTGGGCCTAAATGTTTCCGAAGCGAGCCGGATACTGCAGTCGCGCGGGTTGGTGCTGCGCGTGGCGGACCGCATCTACAGCGACCAGCCGATTAACGCAGTGGTGCGGCAGACACCGACATCGGGCTTGCTGATGAAGGTGTCGCAGCAAGCGCACGTGGTGCTGAGCCTGGGACAGCGGCAATTGCAGATTCCGCTGCTGGAAGGCAATTCACTGAGGGCTTCGCGAATCGAACTTCTTCGGGCAGGATTGCAAGTAGGAGAAGTCTCAGGCGTAACCATGCCGACTCCGCCGGTCGATACTGTGGTGATCCAGAACCCCAAGCCCGGAGCGGGAGCGGCGACGCCGCGAGTGGACGTGCTGGTTTCACAAGGTCCGCGCGAGCTAGCGTATGTAATGCCGCACCTGACCGGACTGAATGAGATCGAAGCCCAGCGCCGTCTAGATATAGCGCAGATGCGGCGCAAAGTTAACTATGTGACGGCACCACAGTGGCCGCACGGAGCGGTGATTGACCAGTCGCCGATGAGCGGGACACGGATTCCGGCGAGTTCGACCATTGAATTGACAGTAGCGAACTGAGCCCCGACTACAAGAAAACATGGCGGCATAAAGCCGCCTCTCCAAAGACAAAGAAGGCGGAATTTATTTCGCCGGTTCCTTTTTGTGCAGAGTCGTGCACATGGTCAGGGCGGTGTTGGGATCAACGGCGCTGTCGCCTTCCTCAACAAATTGGATGACACCCTGCTTGTCGATGACGATGTTGGCGCGCAGGGCCCACTCATAGGTTTCATTTTGCACGTCGTAGCCCTTGAGGATGCCGTAGGCTTTGAGCATCTTGCGGTTCATGTCGCTGAGGAGCGGGAAGCTAATGCCGATCTGCTTGGCGAAGGCGGCGTTGGCGGCAGGACTATCCAAACTAACTCCAAAAACTTCGGTATCCGAGGTGTCAATTTTACCGGAGGCGATTCCAGCCTGGAGCGCCTGAAGTTGCTTCGTTCAACCGCCGGTGAAGGCCAGGACGTATACGGCGAGGAAAACGTTCTTCTTGCCGCGGAAGTCGCTGAGCTTCACGGCTTTCCACTGGTCACTAAGCAGAGTGAAATCAGGGGCGGTGTCGCCGACCTTCAGGGTCATCTTGGCGACTTCAGACTTCCCTGCTTGCGGAACGGCCGGAGCCGCCGCGAGGACGGCCGCAACCAGTAGCCCGAGAACAATCTTGCGCTTCATAGAGAATCTCCGACGGAGTTGGGATTAAGTGGCAGCAGGAGCTTACCCGTTGCCATACATGCAATACCACTGGAATAGGGAAAATATTCCGGCAGAATGACTCCTCGCGTGGAGAAGACGAAGGCAACCCCTTACACCGAATGGCGGCATCACAGAGAGGAGTAGTTCAGCTTAGGCCGGCCGAGGGTGCAAAGTAGTTGTTCGGGCTGGCCATTCGTTCAGGTTATAATCGTACGTTCCTTACAGCATGGAGTCGGGAAGCACCCAAGGCTTTCGACGGACCGCTGTGGAGAACGGCAGATTCGAGAGAGAGGTGGAGATTGCTCCGCACTTTAGTTATGGCGACTGTAAGACAGTCGATCTTCCTAGCGACCGTGAAGCGGTGTGCTCTATTCGCGATAACTGGTCTATTTCTATTGAGTGCGACACGGTGCGACGCGCAAATTTTTCATAAGAAAAAGAGAGTCAATAAGTCGACGAACGCGGAGAATACCGCAGAGCCCGACAAGATTTTGTATGACAAGGCGATGGATGATATCAAGCACGGGCGGCACGAGGTCGGCAGGCTGAACCTGCAGACGCTCATCAACACCTATCCGGACAGCGAGTATCTTGCCAAGGCCAAGCTGGCGATCGCCGACTCGTTTTTCAAAGAGGGTGGGACGGCGAATCTGACGCAGGCTATCCAGGCGTACAAGGATTTCGGCATTTTCTTCCCCATGCTGCCCGAAGCGGCCTACGCGCAGTTGCAGGTGGCGATGACGCACTACAAGCAGATGGAGAAACCAGACCGCGACCGCACGCAGGCTCGCGAGGCCGAGGATGAGTTCCAGGTATTCCTGTCAAAATATGCGAACGATCCACTGGCTTCGAAGGCAGAACAGCGTTTGCGCGAAGTGCAGGAACTGCTGGCGGAAGGCGACTTCCGCATTGGTTACTACTATTACGTGAAGGAAGACAAGAAAGCCGCGGAATCGCGGCTAAGGTCGGTGGTAAACCGATACCCGCTGTACAGCAAGTCCGACCAGGCGCTGTGGATGCTCGGGAACATCTGGCAAGCAACCGAAAAGAAGGAGTTTGCGGTTCCTTACTACGCGCGGATCGTGCGCAATTATCCCTTGTCGCCGCTGGTGCCGAATGCCAAGAGCCGCTTGAAGACGCTGGGCGCGCCGATTCCGCAGCCCGATCCCCAAGCGGTGGCATGGATGACGGCGGAACAGAATGCGCCGCGTCAGCATGAGGCGCTGATCAAGAAACCGCTGCGGTTGATTCATACCGGTCCGGGCCAGGAATTGCGGGCGGCCGCCACAACCGGGAAGCCGACGATGACCCCCGATTCGGAAAGCGAAACAGGAGTAGATGTTCTGAGGGGCGGGAATCAGTCGCAAATCGGGGGAGCTGGAACGGGAATTGTAGCGACGATAACTCCTGGAGGGACCGGCGGGGCGACGAGCGGGGCAGAAAATGTGACGCCGGCGACGGACGGAGGCGATGCGACACCCGCAGCGCAACCGGATCAGAACTCGCCGACAACGACGGAGAATTCCGCGAGTGGAACGACGGGGTCCGGAACTACCGAGACAACACCCAAGAGCGGTGCCACAACGGGCACAGCTGGCCAGCCGACCGATGCAAAGACGGATGTAGCGTCAGCCACCACGGACCAGTCTGGCGACGCATCCAAAACGGACGCCGCGGGGCCTGACGGGAAGCAAAACGGATCAAACGGGGACACTAAGAAAGAATCGACCAGCAAGAAAAAGAAGGGCCTGAGAAAAATCGTCCCCTGGTGAGGTTTGGGAGGAGGGCGAAGATCAGGAGAAACACCGAAGGTACAGTCAGAAAGGGCAGTACCCTGCGTGTTTTTAGGCGGCCATAGGTGCAGTATTCACTTCCGACACACTCCTGCCCTGTAGACATTGACGCGAACTTGAACGGGTGCTCCAATAGCATGGAGCAGGTCATTTTGTATGGCTACACATGGGTGTGGCCAGCACGGTAGAGTATCGCCGGAGGGCGTTCGGTGCCGAAGATTCTGGTTGCGGACGATAACAGCAACATCCAGAAGATGGTGGGGCTGGCCCTGAAAGATCAGGGCATCGACGTCGTTGCCGTTGGCAACGGTGAAGCAGCCGTGCGAAAAATCTCCGATTTGCGGCCTGACCTGGTGCTTGCTGATGTATTCATGCCGGTGCGGAACGGCTACGAAGTTTGCCAGTACGTGAAGATGGACGCTTCACTTGCGCATATCCCCGTGATCCTGCTAGTGGGCGCGTTTGATCCGCTGGATGAGCAGGAAGCGCAACGAGTGGGTGCAGATGGCGTATTGAAGAAACCGTTCGTTCCGCCGGATCCCCTGATTTCGATGGTAAAGTCCGCGCTACAGCGCGCCGGAGTGAGTCACGCGGGAGCCGGCGCGGTGAAAATTCCAGAGCCGGATGTTTTGAAGGGCACCGACCTCCTGACTCCGAGTGGTGCCTCTGTGCCGCCGGTGACTAGCATTCCAGTGCACACAGCGTCTCCCCATCCAGTTATTGCGGCGCTAGATGAACAGAGTTTTGTCGACGAAGTACCGGCGCGCCCGCAGCCAGTGCAAATTGACAGCGGGTCGCAACCGGTAGCATTCGGAAGCCTGCTCGAAACTCCCACGGATGAGAAAGATGAGGCACTAGGTTTTCTGCCGCAGGCGCATCCCGAATTGGTGCCCGAGCGCGATTGGCGCGATACGGATGTGGAGGAACTTGACGAGGAAGCGGAGGAAGAAAAACCTCCTGCGCCGTGGCGGCGCGAAGAAGCGGAAAGTTATGCCAATTCTGGAACCGCAAGCGGAGCGAAGGATTGGCGCTCGGGAAGTTTCGAGCAGATCCTGGCCAGGAAGGCTCATGGGGAGTCCTGGGAACCTGCAGAAGAGAAACCAGAAGTTGTCGGGACGGCCTCTGCGGCAAATAGCCACATGCCTGAAGCGCCCGCTGCTCCCGCGAGCATGCCGGAAGCGGCGCCGGTTATGGGAGCAATTTCGAGTACACCATTCGCGACCGACGCATGGGCGGGGGTGAGTCCGCCGGCTTCACAACAAGAAACCTCCACGAAGACGACCGCGGCAGTGGAAGAACTAGGACCCGCGAAAGAACGCAAAATGTCCTTGCCGGGAGCGGTGGTAGCGAGCGTACCTGAGGCGACTCAAGCCGACGGTCAAACGAATGGATCCAAAGAGTCCTGGTTCTCCGTCCCGTCAAACCCCTGGAACGCCGAGCTTGAGAAGGCCAACCGGCTGGCTTCAACGTGGGATTCTGGCGCGCCCGTGGCTACTGCTCCGGCATCGGGCAACGGAACGGAAAAAACTACTGAGGTGGTCAGCGAAACGACTCAGAAGGTCATCGAAGAAGCGGCCTTGCCTGCGGAGACCGTGGAAGCTATCCGCGAGGAAGCCGCTCAAGTTACCGAAGAGGCTGCGCTCCCCCTGGAGCAGCAGACCTACGACGGAACAGGCTTCTACGCGACCGAAGAAGTGTTAGAGACTGCGGCTCCGGCGACTGCGCCCGCGCCGACCCCGAGCATGGACGACCTCGTTGCCAAGGTGCTGGCAAAGCTGAATCCCGAGGTTTTGCAGGCGGTTACACGCGAGATTTTGAAGCCCGTCGTGGAAGCAATGGTCCAGGAAGAGATGAAGTCGAAGAAGCCGTAATTCCCCGCCTCATCACGTCGAATTCCCGCGCACACTTTGTATTGATCAAGACTCAAGACGGCCTCGAAAGTGTGCGAACCAGGTGTGCGACAAATTCGTGGGTGTCAGCTGGTCCTGGCCGAGCGCGTCTCCCAGAATTCCTCCCAGCGGCCACTCATCCGGCAACAGCGCAGCGCGATGATAGCGTTGGCGCCGCGGACGGTCCAGTGCATTCCGGAGCGCTTGAGTCGTTGTCCAATGATCGTTTTGCAGCCTGCCTCGATGACGCCCGACCCAACGAATAATCCTTGTCTGCGGAAATCGGCATAGCGCATCCGTTGGCGGTTGTTCTGGAAGTAATCGATGGCCTTGTCCGTCTGATCCTTTACGGTCCGGTCTTGGGGCCGCAGTCGCCGCAAAGAGAGCGCTACCGCTTCGACTTGTCCGGCATCAAGTTCTTCTACGCGCGTGGCCAGCCACTGTTTCCATCGCAGACTACCCACTTCGTATACGATTTTGGCGAGAGTGGCTAAGTGTTCCCGGGCGTGATACAGGTCAACGATCTGGATCGCTCCAGGAAAGTGCTCTTCCGCGATTCCCCAGATCCAAGGTGCTCCGTCGCCGAGCACGATGACCTTCAGCGCGCGCGTCAGACCTCGGCGTACGGCCTCGGCATAGATCCGTCGGCCAAACTCCTCTGCTGTTTCGATCGCTCCAACATAGGTAGTGGACTCCGGGTCGCGGAGCGGATAACCCTCCTCGTCCACCTTGGTCTGCGTGAAGACACACCCAAGCTTGGCTTCCCGGGTTTTGGCCTTGCCGGTGGGATCCTTACCCTGGCGTCCTTCCGTCTCCCGCGACACGACCGGCACCCCGGTCCCATCCAGAGCCAGGTAGAGCAGCGGTACGGGCGGGAAGCTCACCAGCTTGCCGCTCAGAGCCAATTCACGCTCCTGCTGAGAGCTACACTCGATCTGTCCGCCCAGAGCTTCGGAAACTCGTTCCACCGATTTCGTTTTGACCATAATCCCCGCCAATTCTTCCAGATCCTTCCGTCCCTCGGCGAAGGAGTCTTTGCCTCCCACGTGGCCCATCAGGCGGCGGACGCCTGGGCTAAAGCAGGTCCCCACAATGTCCAACTCTTGATCCTTGGGGATGACGCCACCGGCACAGACCGAGCAATAATAATAGGCCCGTTGTACGGCAACCCTGGAAAGCACCGTAAGGACTTCTTTGCGGCGGTATTCCACAAACTCGGCCAGATGGCCCTGGCCGCATTTGGTTCGTGTCCCGGCATAACCTCCCTCGTCGGAGTTCAGCAATTTCTCCAGCAGGACTCCACCGATCTGATGCATCGAGGAGCGCAGGGCAAGTTCCAGAGCTTCCAAATCCACATGCCCGGTCCGCTCTTGATCCCTCCACACCCGCGCTAGAAAGCCTTCGATTTCCTGTTCGATCTCTTTCCGGAACGCCGCCATGAGGTTTTTTTTACAACCTGTTCTTCGACCCGCCGGTGCTCGCAAATCTCCTCGTTGATTTGGATGAGCCGTTCACTTAACTCACGAAAGCGGTGGAAGGCCTGGACCTCCCGTCTTACCTTCTCAAGAACTGGTCCAGCGCGGAGTTGGCGCGTCTTGGTCTTTCCTGCCACCTTGCAGGTGAGAGCAAAGTACGGCCCATGGCCTGGGTGGCCCGGTCTCTTACAACAGCAGGGAGACTTGCCACAGCGCAGATACTGTTCTACGACGCTGCCGCGTCGCATATCCCCCAACTGTTGCATCTGCCTGAGGATCTCCGCCCGTTGCCGCTCCAGTGTTTCCAGAGAATCAGTCATAGAGAGACCTCCTCCTAGAGTATTACTACTCCAGGATTCTATGGTTGGAGGCAGCTTTTCGTCAATCACCTACAATCAAGACGCACACCTGTGCGAACCTGCCGAATTGACGCCACTGCTTTGCCCCTCGTATAGTCGAAGATTACTCTGAACGGCCTACATGCGCCTAGAACAGGCGGGCCAAGGCCCGCTGCTGGTTGGGAGAAATGTATCGGATGGCTCGCGAGATAGCAAAAGCATATGAACCGCAGCAAATCGAGCCGCAGTGGGCAGACTTCTGGGTGAAGGAAGCGCTGTTCCAAGCGGATGCGAATGCGCCCGGGCCCGTGTTTTCGATCGTCATTCCCCCGCCGAACGTGACGGGATCGTTGCACATCGGGCACATGTTGGAGCACACAGAAATCGACATTCTCACCCGTTGGTACCGGATGCGTGGATACAACACCTTGTACCTACCGGGTACTGACCACGCAGGGATCTCCACGCAACGCGTGGTGGTGAAGTACTTAATGGATCTGGGTATTGACTACCACAAACTTGGACGGGAGGAATTTGAAAAACAGGTTTGGAAATGGAAAGAGGAGGCAGGCAGCCAAATCACTCAGCAGATGAGGGGAATTGGGGAAAGTTGTGACTGGTCGAGGGAGAAGTTCACGTTGTCGCCGGAAATGTCGCGCGTGGTGCGCGAAGTGTTTGTGCGACTGTACGAAGAGGGATTGATTTACCGGGAAAAGCGATTGGTGAACTGGTGCCCGGTTTGTTTGACGGTGCTCAGCGATCTAGAGGTGGTGCACGAAGAGCGGCAGGGGCACCTGTGGCATATCAAATATCCCGTGGCAGGGAGGAAAGAGTTACTCGTGGTGGCCACGACGCGGCCGGAAACGATGCTGGGAGACACGGCCGTGGCGGTGAATCCAGAAGACGAACGGTACAGGCATCTCGTTGGCAAGAAAGCGCTGCTGCCGTTGATGAATCGGGAAATTCCGATTATCGCGGACGCGATGGTGGACCGCGAGTTTGGGACCGGGGCGGTGAAAATCACGCCGGCGCACGATCCAAACGACTTCGAAGTGGGCCGGCGTCACAAATTAGCGGAAATCGACGTAATGACGGACGACGGCAAAATGAACGCAGCGGCCGGCGCGTACGCAGGGATGGACCGGTTCGAGGCACGGAAAAAAATTGTTGCGGACTTGAAGGCGCTGGGCCTCTTGGAAAAAATCACCGAGCACACGAATGCCATCGGTTTGTGTGAACGCAGCAAGACGATTGTGGAGCCGCGGGCTTCGACGCAATGGTTTTGCAGAATGAAGCAGCTGGCGGAGCCTGCCATCACGGCCGTGGAGCGAGGCGAAATTCAGATCGTGCCGGACAACCGGCGCGAGGAATATTTCAATTGGATGAGGAATATCCGCGATTGGACGCTGTCGCGGCAACTATGGTGGGGGCACCGGATTCCGGCCTGGTACTGCAAGGAGCACAAACACGTCACCGTGGCGCGCGAGAAGCCTGTGAAGTGTCGAACGTGCGGGTCGACGAATCTCGAGCAGGATTCGGATGTTCTGGATACGTGGTTCAGTTCGGGATTGTGGCCATTCTCGACACTCGGGTGGCCGGAAGAAACGGCTGATTTCAAGAAATACTATCCGACAAGCCTGCTGATCACCGGATACGACATCCTGTTTTTCTGGGTGGCGCGGATGATCATGATGGGAATTCATTTTACAGGCAAAGCTCCCTTCCGCGCCGTTTATCTGCACTCGCTGGTGCGCACCGGGAGCGGCGAGAAAATGTCCAAGTCCAAAGGGACGGGACTGGATCCAGTGGCGTTGAACCAGCAGTACGGAACGGATGCGATGCGGTTTTGCCTGGCGTCGATGGCCGCACCGGGGACGGACATTATTCTTTCTGATGATAAGCTCGCCAGCGCACGAAATTTCGCGAACAAAATATGGAATGCGGCGCGATTTTTGTTCGTGAATCTGGACAAGTTTGCGGAGCGTGGAGCGAAGCTGGAAGAATTGGCGGCGCCGGACGTGCGCGTGAAAGCGCCGTATGCCTATCATGGCGTTGTTCCGCTCGTGGATGGATGGATGTTTGCCCGGCTGGCGGCGACGGTTGAGTTGGTTAATGACGCACTGACGAATTACCGGTTTCACGAGGCGGCTCAGGGTGTTTACCAATTCTTCTGGGGAGACTTCTGCGACTGGTACATCGAGTGGGTGAAGCCGGAACTGCAGAGCGCGGACAGCGAGCGAGCGACCGTGGCATGGAAGAATTTGTTCGCCGCGTTCGACGCCGCGCTGCGGTTGCTGCATCCGTTCATGCCGTTCCTGACGGAGGAGCTATGGCACCAATTGCCACAAAAGGCGGGCGCGAAATCGATCGCTCTGGGGCAATTTCCAGAGGTGCTTGCCCATTGGAAAAACAAAGACGCCGTGTGTGAGGCTGACGCGATCCAGGAAGTGGTTACGACGCTTCGCAACATTCGAGCGGAACTGAAGCTTGATCCCAAGAGAAGAGTGGCGGCGGATTTCTCCACAAGCGATTCGGGAATGGGCGAGTTGGTTCAAGCGAACCGCGGGGCGATTGAGAGATTTGCGGTTTTGACCGAACTTCGCGCGGCTGCACGCGGGCAGTTCGATGGTAAGGGCGGCGGCGCGGTGCGCTCCACTGCTAAATTTGACGTGCGCATCGCGTATTCCGACACTGTGGATCCTGCGGTGGAGAAGACGCGGCTGAAGAAAGAGATCGAAGGGTTGCAGAAGGCCATCGAGTCAAAGGAACGACAGCTCGGGGATAAGACATTTCGCAGCCGTGCGCCAGAGAAAATCATTAAAGGGCTGGAAGCCACGCTCGGCGAGCAACGCATTGAGCTGCAAAAGTTGAAGGCTCGCCTGTCGCAGCTTGAAGAAGGTTCGTAGTTTTTTGGGAACTCATGGACTGGAATTCTCGCTATATTGATGATCTTGTGCGTCGCGCACTGGAAGAAGATATCAGCACCGGGGACGCCACGACCTCGGCAGTGGTACCGCCACGGGCGTCGGCGCGGGCTAAAATCCTCGCCAGACAAACGCTCGTTTGCGCGGGTTTGCCACTCGCCGAGAAGATCTTCCGCGCGCTGGATCCGGAAATACGCGTCACCTTCCCGCACAATGACGGATCGTTTGTAGAACCTGGCGCGGAGATCGTGCAGATCAAGGGAAACGCCCGGGCGATCCTCACGGGCGAGCGAACGGCGCTGAATTTTCTCGCTCATCTTTGCGGAGTTGCCACGCTGACGCGGCGCTTTGTGGAACAACTGGCGGGCACGAAGACGCGCATCCGGGATACGAGGAAAACGACTCCTGGATTGCGGGCGCTGGAAAAGTATGCAGTGAAGACGGGTGGCGGCAGCAACCATCGTTTCGGGCTCTATGATGCAATTCTGCTGAAAGAGAATCACATCGCGCTGGCCGGGGGAATCAAGGCGGCGCTGGACAAAGCGCATACCTATGTTTCGCCGAAGACGCCACCACCGCGGGCGGCCAGCGCCTACGATGCGGCCGGACTGGACCCGGAGGTCGTCGGCCCGGGACCCTTGCCGGTGCAAATCGAGGTTCGCAACCAAAGAGAAATGCTTGAGGCGCTAGGGGCCGGCGCGGAGGCAGTGCTGCTGGACAATATGCCAGTGGAACGCGCAGCGGAATGCGTAAAGATGGCGCGCGGGATGCGCCCAGAATGCGTGATCGAAATTTCCGGAGGGATCACACTGGACAACGCGCGAGCGTATGCTGAGACCGACGCCGATTTTCTTTCTTCCGGGATGCTCACGCACTCGGCGCCTGCGGCAAACCTCAGCTTGCTTGTGGACAGCATCGAGGGAACGTAAGCTTAGGCGGCGCGAAGGGACGCAGCAAAATCCCGATGACTCAAGAATCCTTACCAGGCACGACCGACCGGCGGCTGGCCGGTTTGCTGACGTTGCTGGCGGAAAATGCCACTATCGTGATCAGCGGCGCGCGAATCGCGAAAGAGATCGGCGTCTCGCGATCGACAGTGTGGCGATGGGTGGAACGGCTGCGCGGGCTGGGCGTGAAAGTGAAAGGCCAGCCGGCCACAGGATATTTTCTGGAGCAAGTCCCCGACATCCTGACACCGGACATACTGAAGCAAAGGCTGAAAGGCAGCCTTTTCGGGAAACGCATCTTTCATTTTTTCAAGACGGATTCGACGAATCGCGTGGCGCTAGAATTAGGTCATGCCGCAGAGCCGGAGGGTGCGGTGGTGCTGGCGGAAGAACAAACCGCGGGGCGCGGAAGAGCGGGACGCAAGTGGCATTCCGAGCGCGCGGTGGGAATTTATGTGACGCTGCTTCTTCGGCCAAAGCTGGCGCCGGTGCAGGCTCCGCTGCTGACCATGATGGCAGGACTCTCCGCGCATTCCGCGGTGCAAGCAGTGACGGGGCTGACCGTAGACCTGAAGTGGCCGAACGACCTGCTTATTCGAGGCAAAAAAGCGGGTGGAATCCTGACGGAGATGCACGCGGAGCCGAATCAAGTCCGATTTGTGATTGTGGGAATCGGTCTGAACGTGAATCAGGAAAAATTTCCCGGCGAGCTTGCGACTCTTGCGACTTCCCTTCGGGCGGAAACGGGCAAGCCACAATCACGCATGGAACTGTTGGTGCGGTTGCTGCGTGAATTCGAGAGTGATTACAATCGATTCGTACGCGAAGGCGTGGGCAGCGTAATTACGCGCTTCGAGTCAGTATCGAGTTATGCGAAAGGCAAGCGCGTGCGCGTAGCAAACGGAACGGAATGCTACTCCGGTACGACGGCGGGGCTTGGGCCCGAAGGATTGCTTCAGGTGGAACGGGAAGATGGACAAATCACGACGGTGATTTCGGGCGACGTCACGGAGGCACGCTAGATGCTGCTGACCATTGACGTGGGGAATACGAACTCCGTGCTAGGCGTTTTTCGCGGCGAAGAACTAATCGCAAACTGGCGTTTGACGACAGCGCGGGAGCAGACGACTGATGAATATGGTGTGCTGACACGGAATTTGTTCACCCTGGCAGGCCTGGACCGGGACGCTATCACTGGAGTGATTATCAGCTCGGTGGTGCCGCCGGTGAACCGGACACTGGCGGAGATGTCGAGAGTCTATTTTGGGAAGAAGGCGCTGTTTGTAGAAATGGGCGTGAAGACCGGGATGGCCGTGCTAGTAGACAATCCGTCAGAGGTTGGCGCGGACCGGATTGTGAACGGCGTGGCGGCGTTTCATCAGTACGGCGGGCCGTGCATCGTGGTGGATTTCGGGACGGCAATCACCTTCGACGTGATCTCGGCGAAGGGCGAATACGTCGGCGGGGTGATCGCGCCGGGATTGGGGATTTCGTCGGAGGCGCTGTTTGCGCGCGCGGCGCGGCTGCCGCGCGTGGAGATCAAGGATCCTGGGAAAGTGATCGGAACGAACACCGTTACGCACATGCAGGCGGGCTTGTACTACGGCGCAGTGGACATGGTGGACGGAATGCTTGCGCGGATTAAGAAAGAAATAGGGGAAGACGCGACGGTTGTTGCGACCGGCGGACAGGCGAGGCTTGTGTCGAAAGGGTCGAAACAGATCCAGCACACCGATGAATTCCTCACTCTGACGGGGCTGCGATTAATCTGGGAGAAAAACCAACCTGCGGACCATGGCAAGAGCGCAGCAGCGACGCCAGCAAGGAAGGCACAGAGTTAAGTTGTGCCTAGGGGCGGTTTAGGTTGGATCGAAGCTCACTAGTGGGAATTCCGGGGCGCCGCCCGAACAAAATGGAAGGCTGGAACTACTTCAACTACTTCACGGAAATCGAAGAGTATTTTTGGAAGAAACGCGGGGCGCATCTGCTGGTATCGCCACTAGACTGGGCGATCATGGAAACGTGGCAAAAAGCCGGGGTGCCGCTGGAAGCCGCGCTGAAAGGAATCGACAAAGCATTTGAGAGCTATCAGAGGTCGCGGCGGGGGGCTGGCAAGCCGCTGAAGAACTTGGCGTACTGCACGGACGCTGTGCTGGAAGCCGCGGAAGAGCAACAGGAAGCGGCTGCAGGAAGCGCACCGAAAGTTGTTCCTAAGGCGGCCAGCGAAGCGTTTTCGCGAGATGAATTGAAGGTCTATTTTGCGAAGAATGCCATTCGCTTAAAACATGCAGCCGAAAGAGCTTTGGCGCAACAGCCGGAGATCGCCAGCCGTTTGACGGGAATTGCGAATTCGCTGGAGTCCACCACAGATATCCTCGACACGCCGGGGACGTTGGATTTGGAGGATTTGGAGCGGCGGCTGACGATTCTGGACGAGAAGATACATGCACTGTTGACCAGCCATGCGCCGGAAGAACTTATACTCAAGATAAGGCGCGAGGTGGACGGTCAACTCGCGAGTTACAGGCGGAAGATGAAAGCGGAGCAACTGGCAATGGTTGAAAAGCAGTATGTGCAGAAGCGGCTGTTGGAAGAGTTTGGAATTCCGCGCCTGAGCCTTTTCTACGTGTCCTAGCGCAGACCGGCCAACTGCTTCGTCTTCCGGAAACAAGGTAGGCGGACTCAGCTCCGTCTGCAGCGGCCTTTCGTAAAACAGGACAAAACTAATGGCTGATGAGTTAAGATTATCGATTGAGAAGCTCATTTACGGTGGTGACGGCTTGGCGCATGCCGATGGAAATACGGTTTTTGTGCCTTACGTCTTGCCTGGGGAAGAAGTACGCGCAAACGCGAAATCGCGAAAGAAGAAATTAGTCTGGGCGGAACTGCTGGAAGTAATGTCTCCCGCGAAGGAGCGCGGGAAAGCAAAGTGCGCACATTTTCAGAAATGCGGAGGCTGCCATTACCAGCACATTCCGGCCACGGAACAAGTAAGGCTCAAGAAGGAGATTTTGCGGGAGACGCTTTCGCGGCTGGGCGGAATCTGGTGGGAGGGAACGATTGTGGAGCATTCCGCCGCACCTTACGGCTATCGAAACCGCGCGCAGTGGGCAGTGAGAAGCGGGATGCCCCGCGCGCTTGGATACTTCCTTCCGGAAAGCACAGTGATCGTGCCGATCGACGAATGCCCGGTGCTTTCGCCACGCCTTGCGCGCACCTTCGCGAAGCTTCAAGACATGGCGCGTTCCGGCACATTACCCGCGGGAATCCAAGAGATCGAAGCCTTTGCCGACTCAGCGGACCAGAAGATAGCGTTGAACGTGGCGTTTGAAAAATTCTCCAAGTCTGCGGCAGAACTGGCATCCGCTTTCCGAACGGCTCTGCCAGAAATCGAGAGTTTGCTGCTCTTGGACCAAAAGAAAGATCGCTTTGAATTGACGGGGCCTGGCTACTTGACGCACGAAGCCGACGGATTCAAATACCGGGTCAGTCATCTTTCATTCTTTCAAGTAAACCGCTTCCTAATCGAGGATTTGCTGAAAACCGTGACGGCAAATGCGCAAGGCAAGGTGGCGCTGGATTTGTATTCGGGAGTTGGATTTTTCACATTGCCGCTGGCAAAGATGTTCGAGAAAGTGGTGAGTGTGGACGCCAATCTTGCCGCCACGCGAGATCTCTATGCCAACGCCGAGATCGCCGGCGTCAAAATCGTATCGCACAACGAACACGTAGAAGAGTTTTTGAAAAAAACGGACGAGAAACCAGACATTGTGATCCTTGATCCGCCCAGAGCAGGGCTGGGCGCGGAAGCCGCGGAGAAACTCGCGGAGCTTGGCGCCAAAGAGATTGTGTACCTTTCGTGCGATCCTTCCACCCTGGCCCGTGATTTAGCCGTATTAACGAACTCGCCCCGCAAACCGAAAGAAATTACCGGGCCGAGCATCCGTTACAAAATCGCGGAGATGCACCTCTTCGACCTGTTCCCGCAGACATTTCACATCGAAACGTTCGTAAGGCTGCGAAAAACGGCATGAGGCTGCCGGCCGTAGGCGATCGCCGCGGCATTTACCAGCGGCATCGCGTTCGGCCTGCATCCTGCGGTGGCGAGAAATGCCTCTTCTCACATTCTTCGTTTTTCTTTTTTCATTGCGATAGCTGTTCTCATTCTGACCGGAATCAATTCTGCTGCCGAGAGACGCCGAAAAACAGGTTGAGCGTGAAATTCTTTCCGAGAATAGCGCCGAGGCAATGCGCGCCGATGTGCTTAAAATCGGGCATCACGGAAGCAAGAATTCGACGATGCCTGAATTCCCGGCGGCGGTGCAACCGCGGGTAGGAATTATTTCCGCTGGTGAGAACAACCCGTACGGACATCCCGGTCCGGAACTTCTCGAACGATTGGAGAATGCGGGCATTCGGGTCTTGAGGACGGATCGAGACGGCGCGGTGCAAGTCATGACGGATGGCCAGCAGCTGGAGATCAGCTGCTTTGTTGCATGCCCCAGTGCCGTAAACGCGGCCCCTTCAGCGGAGGCGCCAGATCGCAAGCAGGACCAGGAGAAGAAATAAAAAGCCAACGGCGGCCTGCCATTCGTGATTCTTTTTGTACTGGACAATGGAGAACGAACCGGCGGAGTCTCCAGACAATTTCGCGGCGGTTAGGCGCGGAATAAAGAGCGGGACGGAGCGAGCGTACTCTTCATAAGATGCGCCGTGGCGGAGGCAAAGCTCGTTCACTTCCCGCTGCATTACGATGGAATAAAACACCGCGAAGTAGATCATCAGGATTAAGCCGGAGATCCACGTGCAGGTGGCAATTCCGGCGCCAAGGGCCAGGATGGCGCTGCCGAGATAAAGCGGATTTCTGGTGTGCGCGTAAGGACCTGTGACGGTGAGGACTTCCTGTTTATGAAGATAACCAGCAGCGTACGCACGTAACCACAGACCAACGATTCCTGTCAGGGCGCCGAGCACAATGCTGCGAGGAGTGGGCCGCGAGAAATACAGAACTGCTACGGCAAGCGGATAGCCAAGGCGAACACGCCAACGCACAAAAAAACTGCCGGTGGCACTCATCGTCGAGACTCAAGTTGTCGGCGAACGGCATCGAAAACGGCGTCGACATCGATTTCCAGAATAGAAGGCGCGGCCTGGTCGCCCCTTTTGTAGGTGGTCACTGCATGCGGACTGCGCAAGACAATGTCAACCGGAGAAACTTTGCCAGAAGGGCCGCCTGGGCGATAGGGGCCGTTACGCGCCGGATCCGTCGGGCCAAAGATGGCGACGGCGGGCGTTCCAAGAGCGACGGCCAGATGCAGTGGGCCGGTGTCACCACCGACGATGCAGGCCGCATTGCGGAGAAGAGCCATGAGCTGAGTGAGGGACCCATTGTAAGCGATGGGGTCAGCCTTGCCACTCGCCGCTTTGACCGCGGAGGCGAAGTCCTCTTCACCCGGGCCATAGTTCAGTACGCAACGCAGTCCCAGAGTGTCAGCCATTCTCTGGCACAGCGCACCGTAGCGATCCGGCGGCCAGCACTTCGAGCGCCAGCCGCCAGCGGGGCTCAATACAACGTAGCGTTCAATGGAGAATCCTCGCAGAAGCCGCAGTACGAAGACTTCTTGAATGGACGGCACCGAGAGCGTGACGGGCACAACGCCGTTGCGGGCCCCTGCCCGCTGTGACAATTCCCCGTTCTGATCGACGATGTGAGTCTGGGTGCACTGGACGGGATCGGTGTAAAGGACTGGCACCCCGAATTCACGAACTGTTTGGGACGAGAATCCGATTCTGCGTGGAACGCCGCCTAAGAATGGCAGCGACGCGGACTTCCACAGCCCTTGGTAATCGATTGCCGCCGAGAACTTTCTTTTGCGGATTCGTCCGATAATTTCGCGTAGGGATTGGTACGAGCGAGTTTCTGTCTCCCAGATTTCCGTCGCGAGTTCGCTGCTCTCAACCAGGGCTTTCCAGCGGGGATGCGTCAGCCAAAGGATTTCGGCTTCTGGGAACGATTCGCGCAAGCCGGCGACGGCGGGAAACGTGTGGACGATATCTCCCAGGGAACCGAGACGCACAGTCAGGAAACGCGGCTCAGGCATGCGGCGCCTTGCGAATGGAATCCAGAAGTTCCCGTGTGGAGTGATCCTTGGGATCACCCACGATAACCACGCGAATGCCAAGCCGCCTAGCGACGGCACGTTCTGGCACGGTCTCGAGCGTGTAATCGGTGCCCTTCGCGTGGACGTGTGGCAGCAATTCTTCCAGAAGACGTTCCACGTTGGGTTCAGCGAAGATCACAACATAATCCACGCAGCGAAGTGCGGCAACAAGCCAGGCACGCGCGTTTTCTTCAAGGATGGGGCGACCCGGGCCTTTGAGATTGCAGACGCTGGAATCGGCATTCACACCAACGACGAGAACGTCGCCTTCGCACCGGGCGCCTTCGAGATAGCGAATGTGTCCAACATGAAGCGTATCAAAACATCCGTTTGCAAAAACGATGCGCTGGCCGTGGCGCTTGTGTTCGGCAAGCTTTTCGCGCAGTTCTTCCCTCGCGACGATCTTGGAATCCGCCTCGCGCATGACTTAAGAAGCGGCTCCGGATGCCTCGCCGCGGATGGCGTCGAGGAGTTCCGCGCGCGAAATCGTGGCCGTGCCACGTTTCATAACCACCAGGCCTCCAGCGATGTTGGCAATATGTGCCGCTTCCAGTGGGGATGCTCCGCAGGCGAGCCCCAAAGTATATGCGGCAAGGACGGTGTCGCCCGCGCCGGTGACGTCCACGGCTTGGTCACTACCGTGAACGGGGATCTGCATGAAGCAATCACCTGGCTCGAAAAGAGCCGCGCCGTGCCGTCCGCGTGTGACTAGGAGCGATTGCAATCTCATTTCGGAAAGAGTTGCGCGGCCCGCGCGCGCCAGCTCGCCGGCGTCTCGGCCAATGGAGGTGTGGTGCTCCGCTTCAAGTTCGGCCTCGTTTGGCGTACCGGCAGTGATACCTGCCTTCGCGTAGCGGTGCAGATGGTATCGCGCGTCGAGGGTAACGGGCAGCTCGTTCCTGCGCCCGCTGGAGGCTTGCTGCACCAGCTCGGGAGTGGCGACTCCAAAACCATAGTCCGAAACAGCCAGAGCATGGGCCTTGCGCAGGCCTGCGGCAAGCCGTTGATGGAGTTTCTTTCGAATGGCATCGGGCGGAGGTGATTTCGGTTCGTAGTCAACGCGCAGAACCTGTTGCCCCACGGTATGCGCCCACCCGGCGAGAAAGCGGCTCTTGGTCGGCGTCGTCCAGCCTCTCACACGAAGGATTCCGGAAACATTGACGCGAAGGCGACGGAAATGAGCGATCAACGCGTCTCCGGCGGCGTCATCGCCCACCGCAGTGATGGGCAGGACGCGGGCCCCGAGCGAGGCGAGGTTGTTGGCAGCGTTGGCGCCGCCGCCAGGAACAATGTGCGATTCCCGATGCTTGAGGATGAGCACTGGGGCTTCGCGCGAAACACGCGAGATTTCGCCATACTGAAATTCGTCCGCGACGAAATCGCCAAGGAGGACAATCGTTTTTGTGTTGAACTGTTCGACGCACTCGCGAAGCGCGAGAAGGTCGACCGAAGTTGATGCTGGCTCTTGCGACCGCGGACGCTTCATTTGTGCTGCCTCAGTATCCAGTCTGCCGCTTGCGCGAGGTCTTCAGCGACAAAATCAGGCTGCACGGGCCACTTTGCCGAGTGCCAAGCGAGTTCACCTTCACCATAGCCAGTACGGACGAGGATGCTACGCGCGCGCGCGTTTCGCGCAAGTTCCATGTCGCCATAACGATCGCCAACTACAAAAGAGCGCCGCAAGTCGAGCACATGCTCAGAAGCCGCACGTTCCAGCATGCCGGTTTTTGGCTTGCGGCACTCACAATTGTCGGCCGCAGTGTGCGGACAATAATAGATTGCATCAACTCTCGCGCCTCCCTTGACCAGTTGCTGGGTCATCAAATCGTTGACCGCATGTACGAGAGATTCCGGAAAGTAACCGCGACCGACGCCAGACTGATTGGTTACGACAATAACGGGCAAGCCCGACTCGTTGAGCCGATGAATGGCAGCCGGGACAAAGGGAAACATACGAAACCGGCTCACGTGATTCAAGTAACCTACTTCCTCGACAATCGTTCCGTCGCGATCAAGGAAAACAGCGGGGCGCAACGCCGACTGCTCAGGCAAGCTGCACCCTAACCGACGACAACCAGGACCTTGCCGCAGCATCCACCATGTCAGCTGTGATTGTGGTCATGCATCGATGGTCGGTCGGACAACGACGGAGAAAACACGGGCTGCAGTACGGCTTTTGCTGAACGATGCTGCAGTGCGGCGTAACCGGAGCCGTGCCGTATGGATCGGTTGGGCCAAAAATGGCAACGATAGGGAGGCCGACAGCGGCGGCGACATGCATAGCACCGGAGTCGTTGCCGATGAAAAGATGGCACTGCGACAGCAGTGCAGGCAGATCGGCAATCCCAGTTTTCCCGGTGAGGTCAATTGGCGGCCGGCTCATTTCGGCAGCGATTGCCGCAGAGACGGTCGCCTCGGCAGCGGTCCCAAAGAGGATTACATCGGCACCAGTTTCCCTTTGCAAGCGATTCGCCACATCCGCAAAACGCGAAGGCGGCCAGCACTTCGCCGATCCGTACGAAGCGCCAGCTCCGATTGCAGTCCGCAGCGCGCCTTGGCGAACGCCGTATTTGCGAAGAAATTCATCGGCACTCTGCCGCCTTGCTTCTGAAACGTGCAGACCGATGAACGATTCGTCCTGTACGGAATCCAGCCAGCCCGCGCGACGTAGCAGTTCCAGGTAATAAAACTTTTCATGCGCCGGGATTTCCCCTTGCCGGGGAGGAGGCACGGCTTGGGTCAGAAGGAAGCTGCGGCCGTCGCGCGCGTAACCAACGCGTTCAGGAATATTGGCGCGCCAGACCAGCCAAGCAGCATCAAACGCGTTTTGCAGCAGCAAGGCCATGTCAAACCTCTGCGCGCGAAGCTCAGCCGCCAACCGCTCGCGGCCGGAAAACCCCCCGTGCAAGCCTTTCGGATCGTACGGAATCAGTTGATTGCAGATTTCTTGATCGCGATAGATATCCGCGACGTAGGGCCGTCCCACGATCGAGATTTCCGCGTCAGGAAAACGCTTGCGGATTGCACGCAGCGCAGGCAGGGCCATGATAGCGTCCCCCACCCAGTTCGTGGCGCGTATTAGAATCTTCACGCGGCCGCTCCCGCACCGATTGCCAAAGTTTGTTGCAGTACATTGTGGAAATCAGCCTCAGGTGCTACTACCAGATCGATTACAGCGACGTAGAGCGGAACTTCATCGAACATGACACTGCTCAGATTCTGCGCATCTTTTTCCGTCGTCACAAATGCGTCGGCACCCACACGTTTCCCAGCCTGCTTGACTGCTGAAATGTCCCGCTGGGTGTAGCGATGATGATCGGGAAAAATGGCTTGGCTGCAAACGGTAATCCCCCAATTCCCGAGATCGCGGAAGAACGCATTCGGATTGCCGAGACCGCAGAACGCAAAAAATGGGCCGGCGCCGATTTCGTTGGCGGAGAGCAGGGTGATCTCTCCGCCAAACCGGCGAAACCCAAGCAGTCGAGTGGATGCGGCGAAAACCGGATATTGGTGGAGCTTCCCGACTGCCTCGAGCGTTCCAGATGCTGTTTCGGCGCGGGTAAAAATAATCAGGTTTGCGCGGCTCATGGCAGAAAGTGGTTCCCGGAGCTGGCCAGCTGGCAGCAAAGGCTCCCCTGCAAGCGGCCGCGAAACATCCATCAAAAGTATATTCAGGTCGCGGGCAAGTTGCAGGTGCTGAAAACCGTCATCCAGAATAAAAACATCGATGGGCTGCTCGGATTCGATTCGATGGCCCCCGGCAAAGCGGTCCTTGCCAACGCCGAAAACGACTTGGCCCTGGAGGCGGAACTTCATCAATTCGATTTCGTCGCTGGTCCCGTTTGCGCCACGGTAGCCCCGGCTCAGAATCGCCACGCGCTTCCCTTCTGCAAGAAACTTCTCAGCGAGCCAGATAACCATGGGCGTTTTGCCGGTGCCGCCGACGGTAAGATTGCCCACGCTGATAACCGTTCCTTTCAGACGCTTTTGCTTCAGCCAGGCGTGCGCATAGAGCCAAACCCGCACCCGCACAACTGCCCCGTACACGACAGATAATGGCCAGAGCATCATTCGCATTAGCGGTGAAACGTTCATCGCCCGGCGCCGTCCAAACACTTTGCGATCTCCACCATCGCGCGGTCTGTCGCCCCGCGAGAGTCCGCCACTAATTGGCGGGCCGTCTCGCTCATTTTTTTCATACGCTCGGGATCGCGAAACAATTCAATCCACGCAACGCCCACATCTTCGGGGCTTTCCACTTGAATCGCGGCCCCGGCGGCTACGAAGCGCGAAGCAATTTCCGCAAAGTTTTCCATCGAAGGGCCAAACACCGGAATCTTGCCGAAGGCCGCCGGTTCGAGAATATTGTGACCGCCGGATGAAACGAGCGAGCCCCCCACGAACGCGCCGTCGGCCAGTCCATAGAGTGAAGCCAGTTCACCGATGCTGTCCAGCAATAGGACAGTAACGTCATCGGGTATTGTGGCGGCGCTGGAGTTGCCGTCCGATTGCCTCGACGCCGGCCCCGGAACCGGCAATCGCGAGCGCCGGATGAACTTGCGGTGCGACTCGTCAATAAACTCCGCGGCGGCATCAAAGCACTCCGGCTTGCGCGGCGCAAGCACGAGCAGCGCCTTCGGGTACTCGCCCTGAAGAGTTCCAAAGGCGATAAGCGCGTGAGGCTCTTCCGTCGCAACGACGCTCCCTGCCACGATGATCGGCGATCGGCCGCTGCGCTCGATTTCGGTGGCAAGCCAATTTGACAAAGGCGTGGGTGAAGGGAGCTCAAGATCGTATTTCAAATTGCCGCTGACCTGAACGCGATCGGCTGGCGCGCCAAGCGCACGCGCGCGCTCCGCGTCCTTCGCGCTCTGCATGAGGAAGGCACTGGCATTCGACAGTGCGCTTCTCAGAAAGGGACACAAGAAATACCCAAAAACTCGGAAATAATTTTGATAGCGCGCGAAGGAGCGATCGGAAATACGCCCGCTGACGAAAACCACGGGGATCTTCCTCCGTCTGGCTTCGTGAAGAAAGTTTGGCCAGATCTCTGTCTCGAGCACCAGCACGAGCGAAGGCCGTACGGCCTCAAGCGCGCGACACACGCAGAAGGTCCAGTCCAACGGGAAATAAATGACGGCGTCGGCAAATGGCATACGTTCGCGCGCCAGCGCCTGCCCGGTCATTGTCGTCGTAGAAACTATCAAAGGCCGTCCGGGATAGGCCTCCTTCAAACGCCTCGCGAGGGCAACGCCGGAAAGCGCTTCACCGACACTTACTGCATGAATCCAGATTGCGCCCGCGGAATTCGCCGGCAGTTTGGCAAGCGCCGGAAAGGAGAATCCCAGGCGTTCCCGAAGGTTCGAGAGATACTTTCGGTGGCGCAGCCCTTTCACCAGCCAGTACGGTATCAGCAAAAGGGCTGCGAGACCCATGAGAAGGCTGTAAATGAAATACACTTAGCGTGGCTCCGGTCTGTTGTCACTCCGCAGCATGCGGCGCGCGACGCAGGGCAACCCTGCGCAACCCCCAGGAATCGAAGGCGTCGAGATGAGAAAAGTCTATTATAACCCGATGCGAAAACTAACCCTCATCGTTGCCTTTCTTGGTGCGCCGCTACTGAACGCTCAACGGGGCGCCTCTCAACAGCCTGCTTCGCTCAAAACTGCATCGCTCGAATCTCATGAGGGCATGACGATTACAGCGCGGCCGTGGACCGATCCCGCGCTCTATAAGGCCAAATTCCCGAAAAAGTCGCCCTTCGCCGCCGGCATCGTGGCCATCCAGGTGATTTTCCGAAATGATTCAGATGACAGCATGAAGATCAACCTGGAGCGCATTCGCCTGAACGTTACGCTTTCGGAGGAAGATCATCAGTCGCTCTATCCTCTCTCATCCGAGGAAGCAGCCGATGTCATCACGCATCCGGGGTCGAGAAACGTAACCATGAAGAGGCTTCCCATCCCCCTAGGGGGGCCAAAGGTGGGGCACGACAAGAAATGGGTGGAAGTGGAGAAGAGCTTGAATGACGCCGGCGTGCAAGCCAGCATTGTCGCGCCCCACAGCACCGTGGAAGGGCTTCTGTATTTTGATCTTCGAAGTCAATTCGATCTCTTGAATGCAGCGCACCTGTACGTGCCGGAAATCGTGGCCATCGAGAAGAGTCATGGCCTAATGTATTTTGAAATTGACCTGAGCCGGTCCACGGAACATTAGGCCATTCGACTTGGCGGAGAAATTCGCCTGTTTGCGCACATCGCCGTCGTCAGCTAACATGACGTGTGCACACTTCTTCCCAACACTCCGGACACATGCTGACTCTACTTGACGAATTGAACCCGGAACAACGGCTTGCGGTCGAAACCACAGATGGGCCGGTCCTCATCCTGGCCGGTGCTGGTACCGGCAAGACGCGGGCCATCACGTATCGCATGGCGAACCTGATCGCGAATGGGGTTTCGGCGGAATCCATACTCGCGGTGACGTTCACCAACAAGGCCGCGGAAGAAATGCGCAATCGTGTTTCGAGCCTGCTGTTGCGCGCTGGTGTCCCACCCGCGCAACCCTGGCTTTCCACATTTCATTCCCTGTGCGCGCGCCTTCTGCGGCGCGAAGCAGCGGCAGCTGGCCTGCCGCGGGATTTTTCCATTTACGATGACGACGATCAGCTCGCGGCCGTTAAACTGGCAATGGCCAAGCTGCAAATCGATGACGACAGCTTGACGTCCAGGAACGTTCTCAGCCGGATTAGTCACGCGAAAAATCATGGCCAGACCTCTGGGCAGTTGCGCGCCGAAGCGTTCGATCAGAACGGTCGCCACATTGCCGACATTTTCGCGGCGTACGAGAGGCTCCTTCACGACAGCAAAGCCATGGACTTTGACGATCTCCTCCTGCGCTCGGCTCGCTTGCTACGCGAATCCCCAGCCACGCAGGAAAAGTGGCAATCGCGCTTTCATTACATCCATGTGGACGAGTATCAGGACACCAACCGCGTGCAGTACGAACTGATGCGCCTACTAACCGGACCAAAGCAAAACATTTGTGTCGTCGGCGATGAGGATCAATCCATCTACCGCTGGCGCGGCGCCGACGTTTCCATCCTCCTGAGTTTTTCCCGCGATTTTCCCTCCGCCCGAATCGTTAAGCTGGAGCGCAATTACCGCTCCACTCAGAACATTCTGGACGCCGCCGGCACGGTCGTTGCCAACAATCCGGAGCGGCTGGGCAAGTCGTTGAGCGCGGAGAAGGGTCCCGGGGGAAACCTGAAATATTTCGAAGCGCGGGACGCCCAAGCCGAAGCGGAATTTGTCGCCGGCGAACTCGACCGCATTCTCAATGACGATTCGGACCAGACGTGTGCCGTCGAATACCGCACTAATTTCCAGTCGCGCGCCTTCGAAGAAGTTTTTCGCAGGCGCGGCTTGCGTTACAAACTCGTCGGTGGATTCAGCTTCTACAATCGCGCCGAAGTGAAGGACGTGCTCGCCTACGTGCGTCTGGCCATGCATCCGGAGGATGACATATCGCTGCTCCGGGTGCTGAATTTACCACCACGCGGTATCGGTAAAACAACCGTGGATGCGCTTCGCGAATCCGCGCGCGTTAAAGGAACGTCGCTCTGGACAGCCATTGAGAAATTTGTCTCCGGGGCATCGGCAGGCGGCCGCGCCGTAACTCCATTGCGAGCGTTCCAGGAACTCATCCGCAAATTGCAAGATGCGCTGGTCACTAAGGAACCCGCGGATTTCCTGCATGTGGTGCTTGAAGAATCCGGCTACATGGACATGCTCAAGGATCGCAACGCCCCGGAAGATGTCGCGCGGATGGAGAATCTCGAGGAGCTTACGCGCGCCCTTGCCGAGAGCATCGAGGCCGGAGAGACTTTCACTGATTTCCTGGACGCTGCTGCTCTAGTGAGCGACGCGGATCAATTTGAAGGGAAACCCGGCGTGACTCTCATCACCTTGCACAGCACCAAGGGCCTGGAATTCGATCACGTGTTCCTAACCGGCATGGAAGAAGGCATTTGCCCCCACAATCGGGCCATGGATGAAGATAAAGGAATCGAAGAGGAACGGCGCCTCGTTTATGTTGGAATGACCCGGGCGCGGAAGTCACTTACGCTGACACGCGCCGTGTACCGGCGCATCTTTGGCAACGAGCAGCAACTGCGCGCTTCCCTGCCCTCACGCTTTCTTGAGGAAATTCCGAGCGAGCTTGTGGAAACCGTTCGCGGCTCAATGGCGGAAATTGGCGAGACGCGCCGCTACGAACCCGACCCCGAGTATTCATACTCACCGGAAGAATTCCTGCGTCGCGTGCGCGGAGGGCCAAAGCAAACACAAGCAACTCCGCGGCGCCAGACGGCTCAGAATTCCTTCGGGCGTCCCGCTGCAAAGCGCGGTGGCGATACAAATCCTATGTTGGGGCGAAAGGTTCGTCATCCGAGCTTTGGCGTTGGAACGATCGTTGGCGTTGAGGGCGACGACGAAGACCGCCGCCTCTCCGTGAGCTTTCCGGGACGCGGCACGAAAAAATTTATCGAGCGGTACGCGCAGCTCGAACAGGCATAAAGGGGGATCCTGCTTTAGAACGCGACTCCGTCGGCCAGCTTCGCCGAGCGGTTGCGTGAGGGGGCTTCTCAGGGTACATTGAGGCCCGTTCATTCCTCAAAAAGCGTGCTGGATCATTTCAGGCTTCCGGTTTGCCCGGATGCGATCGGAGCGCATGAGTGGCGTCACATCTCTTCCGCTGCAAGGGTATCGATCAACTGATCTCGGATTCAGAAAATGCAGAAGTCCGACTAAAAAAGTCCCTCGGGTGGCTGAGCCTGACATCGCTAGGCATTGGCGCGGTCATCGGTTCCGGCATCTTTACCATCATCGGCACGGCCATTGCCGGACAGAAATTTCAAGCCTCTTCCATCTTGAACGCACCACTTCTCGAATATTTGATTCACCATTCGGCTTCATTTGGACGACCCGGTGCGGGTCCGGCGATTGCGCTCTCCTTTATCCTGGTTGCCATAGCCTGCGGATTCGCGTCCGTGTGCTACGCCGAGCTTGCCGCCATGATTCCGATTGCGGGCAGCGCGTACACTTATACCTATGCCACGATGGGAGAACTTATCGCCTGGATTATCGGATGGGACTTGATCCTGGAGTACGCCGTCAGCAACATGGCTGTCAGCGTCGGGTTTTCGCAGCACCTGGTGAACCTGTTGGACTGGTTCGGTGTCCATCCGAACCCTCGCTGGATTTCTCCCGCTTACCTCCCGAGCGGGCTTTCCGATCTCGAAGGCAACATGCTCTACGCGCCCGGTTGGCATTTCGGTTTCAACTGGCCGGCGTTCATCATTGTAATGCTTCTGACGGTCATTCTAGTTCGTGGCATCCGCGAATCGGCGGAAACCAATAACGTGATGGTACTGATGAAAATCATCGCCATCCTGGTATTCGTCTCGTTCGCCTCGCGCTTCATTCATACCTCCAATTGGCATCCCTTCGCTCCCAACGGCTGGCCGGGTATTCTGACGGGCGGTTCGATCGTCTTTTTCACTTACATCGGGTTCGATTCGGTTTCTACTGCTGCCGAAGAATGTAAAAGGCCCCAACGCGATTTGCCAATCGGCATTATCGCGACTCTTGTCGTTTGTACCCTGCTTTACATCTCAGTCGTCGTCGTGCTCACCGGACTTGTTCGCTGGGACACACTTGTCGATGACGCTGCACCCGTCGTCAACACGCTCAAGAAGCTACACATCTCCAGCGTACGTCTGGTGGTTCTCATAGGCGCACTCATGGGAATGATCTCTTCCCTGCTGGTGTTCCAAATTGGCCAGGCGCGCGTTTGGTTCGCCATGTCCCGCGACGGCCTTTTCCCGAGAATTTTTGGGCGCGTCCATCCGCGGTATCAAACGCCAGACTTCTCCACTTGGATGGCTGGCTTTGTTGTGGGTATTCCCGCGGGGCTGCTCGATATCGGAACCTTTGCTGACCTCTCGAACATCGGAACGTTGTTTGCCTTCGCGCTGGTGGCCGGAGGCGTGCTGATTCTCCGCTACCGCGAACCGAATCGCCATCGAGCTTTTCGCGCGCCGGGAGGGCCAATAGCTCCCGTTCTGACGATTCTTACTTGTCTCCTTCTGATGGCCGGCCTCCCCATCATGAATTGGATCCGCTTTTTCGTCTGGATGGCCATTGGTCTTGTGATTTATTACAACTACGGGCGCAAGCGCAGCACATTGCGTGCCGCCAACAAGCATAGAGGAAGCTCGTGATGGGGAGAAGGCTTATAACGTGGGCCAGGCAGGGGGCAGGAGTCAGCGTTCTTTGTGTTGTGCTCGGCCTATCGTTCCCCGGCCATTCCTTCGCGTGGGGAAGAAACGCTCAGAGGCTTGTCGTCAATAAAGCCATAGACACGCTGGAAACGCTTCCTCCGGAGTTTCGCGGGTTCTTCGAATCAAGCCGCGGGTTGTTGGCGCAACACGTTACCGATCCGCTCGATGCCATCGCCAAGTCCCCGACGGAGCGCCGTAATCATTTCATTCTTCTCGACAAATATGGGCGATTCCCGTTCGAAGCCCTGCCGCGCAGCTACAAAGCCGCGGTAACCAAATTCGGTAAGCCGAAACTGGATGCCAATGGTCTTCTTCCCTGGCAGATTGGCGTCTACAGCGAAAAATTGACCGAAGCCATGAAGGCCGGCAAATGGGACGAAGCCCGGCTGGACGCCGCAATCCTCGCAAATTACGTGGCCGAAGCACACGATCCATTCAACACGACGGATAATTTCGACGGACGTTTGAGCGCCCAGCCAGGCGTCAACGAACGTTTCGGGACCGCGCTGATCGACCGTTATTCATCTTTTTTCCCCATGCGCCCAAACGATTCCGTTTTTGTCAGTGACCCTACCGATCGCGCGTTCGAAGCATGCCTCAGCTCGCATAGCTGGCTGGAGACCATCCTTCTCGCTGACCGCAATGCGCGCCGTGGCGAGAGTACTTTCAACGACGAATATTACGACCGTTTTTACAATCAAGCCGCGGCAATTTTGATTCGCCAGCTTTCCGATGCGGCAACAGATGTCGGCTCTTTTTGGTTTACGGCATGGAAAAACGCCGGCAGTCCGCAATTGCCGCACTGATCTTTCGCGGATGACGCCACACTCGCTCTCCGACCGGATCGCCACCCTTCCAAAAGCTGAGCTACACCTCCATCTTGAAGGCTCCATCCAGCCTGCGACCGTCTGCGTGCTGACGGCTCGTCACGGCATCGTCATAACTGAGGAGGAGGTTCGCCGGCGCTACGCTTACCGAGACTTCCCGGAATTCATCGAAACCTTCAAATGGGTCACTTCGTTCTTACGCGAGCCTCAGGATTATGCGCTCATAGCGCGCGACCTCGCGGAACATTTGTTCACGCAACACGTGGTCTATACTGAAGTCACGCTCTCAATCGGCGTCATGCTCCTCAGAAAACAGCAGCCAGAAGCAAATGTTGAGGCTCTCCTACGCGCCACGGAACAGTTCGAAAGCCGTGGGCTTCGAGTCCGCTGGGTATTCGACGCCGCGCGCCAATTCGGTGCAGCTGCGGCGATGGAAGTGGTCGAATCCGCGAAGCGCTGCAATTCGAAGTCGATCGTGGCCTTCGGAATCGGAGGCGACGAACTCAGCGTCCCCACGAAGGAATTTCGCGGCGTATACGACCGCGCCGCGCAACTGGGCCTGCACCGGCTAATGCATGCAGGTGAAGTCGGCGGCCCGGAAAAAATTCGCGAAGCGATCGAATTGCTCGGCGCGGAACGAATTGGCCACGGAATTGCCGCGATCAACGACCCCCAATTACTGGATTTCCTTGCAGAGCGAAAGATCCCACTTGAGATTTGCCCGGCGAGCAATATGAACACCGGCGCCCTGGCCCGCCAACTCAAGCTCCAAAACGCAACAATCGAGAATCATCCACTTCCCAAACTATTGCGTCACGGGATACCTGTCGTGCTCTCCACGGATGATCCGGCCATGTTTCACACGACACTCAACGAAGAGTACGCCAACGCCGCGCGCATGGGACTAGTCGAAGAAGAGCTGGCTCGCATCGTCGAGATGGGCTTCGAACACGCTTTTTCACCGGTTGGCGAAGGGCGCGGGGCATAAAGCCGTCTGCGGCAATGTTATACTGATCTCATGAAGGCACACGTCTGGGTTATGCCGAAACGCACAGTGCTGGATCCTCAAGGGCAAACGATTCAGCACGCCCTCGCAGGGCTCGGTTACTCCGCCGTGCGCGACGTCCGCCAGGGCAAATTTTTCGTTCTGAATCTCGATGGCTGGAGCCGCGACGAGGCCCAGAAACAACTCGAGCACATTTCAAAGGAAGTGCTCACCAACACGGTCATCGAAGAATACCGTTTTGAGATTGTGGACTGAACTGCCGCTTGCACTGCCGTCGGCAATATCAAGTCCATTGAGTTTTGCTGCGCTGCCAGAATCTTTCTGAGGAGACGCCGCGTATGTGCGGAATAGTCGGCTATATCGGGCCCAAAAAAGTCGTGCCTGTCATTATCGAAGGTCTGCGGAAGCTCGAATACCGTGGTTATGATTCCGCGGGGATCGCGGTCGTGCCGCAATCCGGTAAGCTGGAAATCCGCCGCGCTCCGGGGAAACTTCGCAATCTCGAAGAGATCATCGCTAAGTCTCCACTCGACGGCACCTACGGCATCGGCCACACGCGCTGGGCTACGCACGGCCGTCCCACCGAGGAGAACGCCCACCCGCATCGCGACTGCACCGGCCAAATCGTGGTGGTGCACAATGGGATTATCGAAAATTACCTCGAACTTAAGGAAAAACTGCAAAAAGAGGGCCACAAGTTCGCCACCGAAACCGACACCGAAATTGTGGCGCACTTGGTGGAAAAAAATTCGCAAGGTGGCGTTCCCCTTGAAGAAGCGGTGCGCCGTTCGTTGAAGGAATTGCGCGGCATTTACGCGCTGGTTTTCCTCTCGGCGAACGATCCGCAGAAGATTGTGGCGGCGCGCCTGGGCCCGCCGTCGGTGATTGGCCTCGGCGAAGGAGAATATTTCGTCGCTAGCGACATCCCTGCCCTTCTCCAGCACACGCGCGAAATGTTTTTCCTGGCGGATGGCGACATCGCCGTTCTGACCGCGAAGGGGGTCCATGTAATGGACCACGACGGCCGTCCCGTCGAGCGCCCCGCACAGCACGTCGCCTGGGACCCCATCATGGCGGAAAAGGGTGGCTACAAGCACTTCATGCAGAAGGAAATCTTTGAGCAGCCGCGCGCCGTTCGCGATACCCTGCTTGGCCGCATCTCGCAGGATACCGGGAAAGTCTTTCTGGATGAAATGGCTATCACCGAGAAACAGTTCCGCGAATTCCAGCAGGTGCGCATCGTCGCTTGTGGCACAAGCTGGCACGCCGGGCTAGCTGCAAAATTCATGATTGAGCGCCTCGCCCGTCTCCAAGTCGAAGTCGACTACGGGAGCGAATTCCGCTATCGCGACCCCATTGTGGATTCAAAAACGCTGACTGTGTGCATCAGCCAATCTGGCGAAACTGCGGATACGCTGGCAGCACAGCGCGAGGCAAAACTTAAAGGTTCGCCCTCGCTAGCGATCTGCAATGTGATCGGATCGATGATCACGCGCGAAGCTAACGGCACAATTCCCACACACGCCGGGCCCGAGATTGGCGTGGCATCTACAAAAGCTTTCACTTCACAATTGACCGCGCTTCTTCTGCTCGCCTCCTATCTCGGCCAGGTTCGAGGCAAGCTGACGGATGACGCCGCCCGAACATTGATGCAAGAGTTCACCCGCATGCCTCACAAAATCGAAACTGTTCTCCAAGCGGATGAATCGGGATTTTACGAAAATCTGGCCCGGCAATTCTTTCGCTATACCGATTTTCTCTATCTAGGCAGGGGCATCCACTACCCCATCGCACTTGAAGGCGCGCTCAAGCTCAAGGAAATCTCCTACATTCATGCAGAAGGCTATCCTGCGGGAGAAATGAAGCACGGCCCCAACGCATTAATCGACGAAAATCTGCCCGTCGTGGTTTTGGCTACACGCGACGATTCCGACCGGGAAGCCATGACGCGCTATGAAAAGAGCGTTTCGAACATCAAGGAAGTGAAAGCCCGCGATGGCATCGTCATCTCCATCGTCACCAACGGAGATCATCTTGCGCGCGAAGCCTCCGACCACATCATCGAACTTCCGCCCGCTCCAGAGCTGCTGGTGCCGCTGCTCGAGATCATTCCTCTCCAATTGCTCGCCTATCACATTGCCGTGCGCCGCGGGTGCGATGTCGACCAACCGCGCAACCTCGCCAAGTCCGTCACCGTGGAGTAGCTTGGCCAGTTTCCGTTAATATAGAAACATGCTTCGCTACTTTCGAACGTGTCTCGCCGCTCTTGTTCTTTTTTTCTCGTCCCGATTGCCGGCCTCGGCGCAGGCTCCGGAACCTGTCAATGCCCCATTACGAGAAGTCCACGTGGAAGGCGAAAAACGCCTCACCGAAGCTCAGGTGATTTCGATTACAGGACTTGTCCCCGGCGCCCAGATCGGCCGGGATGATTTGCAGGCCGCTGCCGACAAGCTCGTTCAAAGCGGGCTCTTCGCTAAGGTGAGTTACAACTTTCAAACCAAGCTCGCCAGCGTCCTGGTGACTTATCACGTGGAGGAATCGCCTCGAATCCCCGTCTTCTTTGACAATATTCCGTGGCTTACCGATTCGGCCCTCGGCGATGCCATTCGGGGCAAGCTTCCTTTCTTCGACGGAACGCTTCCGGAAGCTGGGGCGGCCGTCGACCAGGCCGTTGACGCCGTCAAGGAGTTGCTCGCTTCGCGCGGAGTGCCAGGGTCGCTTGAGCACACGGTGATCGCGAACCCCCATGGTGAAGGTAACCTGCAAGAATTTCATGTCGAAGGCTCTGCGCCCCAAATCGCAAAGCTAGAATTCAGCGATCCGGCCCTTCTGAACTCCAAAGCCGTCCAGCAGCATCTATCCGAAATAATTGGAAAGCCTTATTCGCGATTGACCATCGAGCTTTTTCTCTCCGAAGCAGTAAGGCCGATTTATTTGCAGCAGGGATACCTGCGCGTGAAGCTCGGGCCACCGGAAGTGCGGCTGGCGGGCGATCCGAATCAGAAACTGCCTTCGCAGATTCCGGTTTATGTTCCCGTGGCGCCCGGCGATGTCTATCGCTGGAAGGAAGTTCGTTGGTCCGGGAACACCCTGGTATCGGAATTCACGCTAAGCGGCCTGCTCGGTCTCAAGCGCGGGGATATCGCGGACGGCATGCAGGTCGAAGGCGGCTGGGATCGCGCTCGCGAAGAATACGCTCATCGCGGCTACCTCGACGCGAAGATTGATCCAGTTCCGGCATACGACGACCAAGGTCACACTGTTTCCTATTCCGTAAGTATTCAAGAGGGGCCGCAGTACCGCTTCGGCAAAATGATTCTCACCGGAATTTCTCCCGCCGCCGAGCGGAAGCTGCATGCCGCATGGCCGATCGCCACCGGTGAACTCTTCGACAAAGCCAAGTTCGAGGAACTCCTCAGCAAGTTGCAAACGCGCCAGGAACAGGTCTTTGGAGAATTGCCGGTGCATTACGATAACGTCGGCCATTGGTTGCAAACAGATGCGGCCAACGGCACGGTTGACGTGCTTCTGGATTTCAAGTGACTTCTTCCGCACCGCAATCTGAAATGCCGGTGGCACTCTGAGATATACTCTGGCTGAGATGAAAGAGCTCATTCATATTCGCAACACCGAGGGCAACATCGCATCCCCGGAAGAAAAAGAGAATCTTTTGCTAGCTCGGCTCGCTGAAACCCCTTCGCTCATCGTCGCGCTTTCGGGTGGCGCAGACTCTGCGTATTTGGCCTGGGCGGCTCACGACGTGCTTGGTGCCGGCACGCTCTCCGTCACCGCACTCTCACCAAGCTATTCGGCTCACGATCGCGCCATCGTAGAAGAATTTGTGAGCAAGCTTGGCTTGCGGCATGAATTCATCGAAACACGCGAAATGGATAACCCCGCTTACCGCGCAAACGCCACAGATCGCTGCTATTTCTGCAAGGATGAACTGTTTTCCGCACTGGACGAACTAGCGAGGGCACGAGGTTTTGCCGCCGTCGCCTACGGTGTAAACGCGGATGACACGCTCGATTTTCGCCCCGGCCATCGCGCCGCAACCGAGCACCGGGTCCTGGCGCCGCTTCTCGACGCCGGATTGAGCAAAGCCGAAATTCGCCTTCTCTCGCGGCGCGCAGGTTTGCCCACGTGGGACCGGCCCTCCTCCGCTTGTCTCGCTTCGCGCCTGCCTTATGGCACCGAAGTCACGCCCGAGCGCCTTGGCCTCGTCGAGCGTGGCGAAGCGGCGCTGCGCACGCTTGGATTCCGCCAGTTCCGCGTGCGACTCCACGACAAACTTGGGCGCGTGGAAATCTCTCCCGACGAAATGCCCCGCGCCCTCGCGCCTGAAATGGCCGCCGCCATCGCCGATCGTCTGAAAGCCGCGGGCTTCACTTACGTTGCCCTGGACCTCGAGGGATATCGCCAGGGCTCCCTGAACGAGACTCTTTCGCAGGTCAGCCCGCGTCCTGCCAAAGCTGCTCGGGGAACATAATTCCCTGGCCTTGCGTAGCTATAAGTAGGACGGCGCAGAGCATTTCTCTGCACCCTTACGGAGGATGAATGGCGCGTCACCGGGGTCTCTGCTCACTGCTCGTGCTGCTAACCGCCATCATCGCTTCCGCGGCCTGCAATACCGGACCGTCGGTTGCCGGTACCTTCGATCGCGACTATAGCGTCACCGGTCCGCTCCGCCTTGAAATCACCAATGCCTCCGGCGACGTAGACATCGCCGGCAGTGCCGACGGAAAAGTTCATGTGCGGGGCGAAGTCCGCGCCTCGGGATTCGGCTTTGACAACCCTCAGAAGCGCTTGGATGACACCATCGCGAATCCTCCCATTGAACAAACAGGGGAAACCATTCGTATCGGCAAGGAAATGTCTCGCATGCGCAACGTAAGCATCGCGTACTCGATTCAGGTGCCGCGCGACACGGAAGTAAACGCTACCGTCGCCTCCGGTGCGCAGACCATTCGCGGCGTGCGCGGACCCGTAAAAGTACAAGCCGCCTCGGGGTCCATTCGCGCCGAAAAAATCGAGCGATTCGCCCAGCTCACTACAGCCAGCGGTTCGATCTCCGCCAGTGACCTTGGCAACGATCTCCGCGTTTTTTCCGCTTCCGGAAGTGTGACGGTCTCGAAAGTTCGGGGCGACGTGGAGGTGAACGCCATCTCGGGCGTCATTCGTATTTCCAATCCTGGAGGGCGTGTCGAAGCGGATACCGCGAGCGGCAATGTCGACATTCAAGGCGCGGCACACGATGTGAAGGCGCACGCAGCCTCGGGTCGCGTCTCGGTGCAGGGCCATCCGGGCGGCGAGAACTATTGGGAGCTGAAAACAGCATCTGGCAGTGTACAACTCAGCGTTCCCGCCTCTGCGAACCTCCACCTCTCGGCGGAAGCCGTCTCTGGCGAGATTCGCTCGGACATCCCCATCGTCGTCGAGGAGCAAGGCAAACATTCCCTTCGCGCTCATATGGGGAGTGGTGGCGGGCGCGTAGACATCCATACTGTCTCGGGCGAAATTCGTATCACCGGTACAAAGTAGCCCTGCATACTCGCGAAGCCCTGCTCTTGAAGGAAAATTATGAAGACCTTAGCGACAATTCCTCGCAATAGCCTTAGAATCCCGCTGGTATGGCCTCTCAGCCCGTCTCCACGTGCATAATCTCAATACTCTTTTTTTGCGTGCAGGCTTCACCAATTTGCGGTCACGCCCTAGCGCGAAATGAAAAGGGTCAGAAGGCATCGTCGAAGACAGCTGCTTCCAGACCGGACGCTCCTGCCAAACAACCTTCATCTGAAGAACAATTGCAGCAGTCCATCAACAACTCCGGAAACGATCGCGCGGCGCTGGTCCGGAATCTGGAGGCGTTTCTTAAGGAAAATCCGGATTCGCATCAGCGGCCGCAGGTTTACCGCGCCCTTGTGGAAGCCTGCCTGCAACTGCGCGATGATGCTCGCGCCGCCGCTTACGCCGAGCGCATCGTCGCGCTTAGCCCGGACGATATTTCCATGACCATTCTGACCATTCAGTTGCTCGAACGGAATGGCGATGAAGCTGCACTTCGCCGGGCCATAAACTACGCCACACGCGTTCTGGAATTTGTCGAGCGCAGTTCGGCCGGCGAAAAATCGCCAAAGATTTCAGCGGAAGACTGGGCCATTGAAAAGAAGCGCGATCGCACGTCTGTGCTGACATTGCGCGGAAGGCTCGAGCTGAAATTGAAAGACGTGGCTACCGCTCAGAAGGACCTCGAGTTAAGTTACGAGGTCCTTCCCAGCTCGGCCGCAGCGCAACAGCTCGGTGAAATTGCCGAGCTCAAAAAAAGACCTGAGAGGCGCGGTTGAGCAATACGCCCGCGCTTTCGCCCTGGCCGATGCGACGAATGGAAGCGCTGGCCGCCGCGAAATCCGACAAAAACTAGGTAACGTATGGCGGCTTACCCACGGCTCTGACGTCGGTTTAGGTGAGTATCTGCTCCTTACGTACGATGAGGTGTCGCGGACTTCCATTACGGCAAAACCGAAGAGAAATGCCGGTGCCCGCGAACCCGCCGATTTCACGGTCCGCAAAGCTCCCGAAGGCACAGCCTTGCCGCTGAAAGAAACGAGGGGGAAAGTTCGCGTCGTGAATTTTTGGGCCACATGGTGTGGTCCCTGCCATGCGCTTGAACCTTTGTTTTCGCGCGTGGCTGCCGGCTTTCAGACGAATGCAGATGTTCTTTTTCTGGCTGTCAATTGCGACGAGGATGAAACCTTGGTGAAGAGCTATTTGGAACAAAACAAACCGCGTACCCCTGTCGTATTTGCGGACGGCCTGGATCGGTTCTTCACCGTCAATTCTTTCCCTACCGTAATGGTGCTCGATCGCGCCGGAAAAATTGCCTACCGTTCCGATGGCTTCGAGCCCGATACTTTCGAGCCTGACCTCTTAGCCGCCGTCCGCCTCGCCCTGGTTCCAGCGAACGCCTCACCGCTAGCCGAAGATTCCGTCCCTTAACGGTGTGGAATCCTAAACCCTCCTCACAGATTCCTGCGGATATTTCTCGGCCACCTCCCGGGCCGCCAAAACCGTATTGACGTGGATTCGAATCGTGTCCTCGACTCTGCGCGCGTAGCCCCCGGCCAGTGTCGTCGCTACCGGAATTCTGCGGCGGCGCGCTTCTTCAAAAACCTGGCGGTCGCGTAGCTTCAATCCCTCCTTGGTGAGGGACAGCCCGCCAAGTTGGTCTTCGCAATAGGGATCGGCACCGCCCACGTAAAAAAGAATCTCCGGCTGAAATTCGTCAAGGGCCTTCTGCACCGCGGGGATCAGCACACCCAGATATTCATCGTCATCGGCGCGGTCGGCAATGTTGAGATCGACGCTCGATGGTGGCTTGTGCGCCGGATAGTTGTTCTCCTGATGAATCGAAATCGTGAACACTGCCGCGTCAGCTCGAAAGATAGCGGCCGTCCCGTTGCCTTGATGCACATCCGTATCTACAACAATAGCTTTCTTTACGGCGCCATCCGCTTGTAGCTTTCGAATTGCTACGGCCACATCATGAATCGCACAGAAACCTTCGCCGTGCCCGGGATAGGCATGATGAAATCCGCCGCTCAGATTCGAACCGAATCCGTCGCGCAGCGCCGCTTGCCCAGCCAGGATCGTTCCGCCTGCGGCCAGCCAGACGGCCTCAACCAGCTCCTTCGAATACGGCACCTCCAGTTTCATGACTTCGCTGGCGGTGAGCGTACCGGTCTTCAGTTTGCGTACCCAGTCCGAAGTGTGCACGCGCAGAATGTCCTCGTCGGCCGCTGGATTGGGGCGCAGGAAATCCTCCTGCGTGGCGATCCCTTCGCGAAGAAGCATTTCCTGGAGGAGGCGGAATTTCTGCGATGGAAAAACGTGCGGGCCAAGATTTAGATCATAGTTTTCGTGATAAACGAGCTTGAATGGAAGAAGAGCTTTCATCACCCAGAGTCAGGATTTCTTTTTGTCACTTGCTTGTTTTTCGTTCTTGTTTCTCTTAACTTTCGACTGTCGACTGATAACTTTCTCAGTTCTCCCGCTCCAAAATAAAATCAGGGAGCGTCGCAAGGGCGCGAGAATATTCGGAATCCTGTCGGCCGTTGAGGCAAGCTTTGGCGCGGCAAGCATAATCCTGTGCCAGTGCGCGGGCGCGACCGAGCGCGCCGGACTCGTGAACCAGCGAAACGATGGTTTCCGGCCGCACGGAATTAAATTCTTTTTCGGCTAGCACGCGCGCGACCATCTCACGCGCATCGCGATGGCCATTTTCTATCGCGTAGATCAGTGGCAACGTAACCTTTCCTTCCTTCAAATCGCTAAGAACGGGTTTGCCAAGCTGTTCCGCGGACGCCGTAAAATCCAGCAAATCGTCGACAAGCTGAAACGCCAAGCCGGCATATTTCCCGTAATCGGCAAGCGCTTGTTCTTCTTCACCCTCGAGGCCGCCCAGCACTCCGCCCAGCCGCGCACAGCCGCTGAAAAGACACGCGGTCTTGTAGGTGGCCAGTCGCAGAGCATCGTCTTCGGACACGTCGATGCGGCCAATTTTTGCGAGTTGAATCAGTTCGCCTTCAACCATTTTTTGCGTCAGGTCGATCAGAATGTCGAGAATACGAAAATTGCGCTCTTCCAGAGCCATCTGAAACGACTGCATGTACAGCCAGTCGCCAGTGAGCACGCTGCGATGATTGCCCCATTTGGAATTGGCGGAAGGGCGGCCACGGCGCGTGTCTGCGCTGTCGATGACATCGTCATGGATCAGCGTTGCGCTGTGCAAAAGCTCCACAACGGCCGCTAGGCGGATCGCGCTGCGATCCTTGTGTCCCGCATAGCTCGCGGACAGAAGCAGGAGCGCTGGACGCATGCGCTTCCCACCCCCGCCGAGCAAATACGCAGTGATCTCGGAGACCGGTGGAAATGCAGCTTCGCTTTGGCGCGCCAGTTCCTCTTCGACCAACAGGAGGTCGTCGCGGACCAGATCAAAAATCTCTTTAGCCGTGAGCAGGGCGATGGCGAATCTCCTGAACTAACCCTTGTCTTTGAGACCTGTGGCCGCCAGAGTTGCCGGCCGGGCAAGACCGAAGAAGCGCCGGAAATTCTCGGAAGTGGCGGCGGCAACTTCGTCCGGCGACAAGTTTCTCACACTCGCAAGCGTGCGCGCCACTTCCGCAACGTAGGCAGGCTCGTTGCGCTTGCCGCGCCAGGGCTGCGGCGCAAGATACGGAGAGTCCGTTTCAATCAAAATCTTTTCGATGGGCAATGCTTTCACAACGTCGCGAATGTTCTGCATTTTCGGATAGCTTGAATTTCCCGCAAAGGAAACCAGAAATCCCATTTCGATTCCGCGCCGCGCATCTTCGAGCGTGCTGGTGAAGCAGTGCAGGATTCCTCCGATGCCCGTGGGGCGCCAGCGCTTTTCAATCATGTCCAGGCAATCGGCCCACGCGTCGCGGCAATGAATGATGATAGGCAGCTTCGCTTGCTGCGCGAGCGCCATCTGGTCCCGGAAGACGCGCTGCTGCACTTCGCGGGGAGAATGATCGTAGAAGTAGTCGAGGCCAATTTCGCCCCAGGCGATGACTTTGGAATGCTTCGCCAGGCGGGCCAATTCATCCAAATGCTGCTGCGTGACTTCCTTCGCTTCGTGAGGATGAATTCCTACTGTTGAGTAAATCCAATCGTGCTGCTCGGCAAAAGGCAATCCGGCATCGAGTTTCTCGGGACCCGGGCCTGTGCCGATCGCTAGCAGAGTCGTCACGCCGGCGGCGCGCGCGCGGTCGAGCATGGCGTCACGGTCTTCGGCGAATTGAGGAAAGTCAATATGCGCGTGTGAGTCGATCAGTTCCATCGGTTCTTGCTCAAACTGGGGTAATCGCAGGGCAAGATATATCTTGCCCCTACTTCAAGCGGGCGCCGATTTCGACATCTTCGTCGGGGAAGCCGGCGAGGACCGGGCGGCCTTCGGGACCAACGGAGGCGGCTACGATCATGCCATTGGATTCGACGCCGCGGAGCTTGCGCGGCGCGAGGTTGACCACCACAGCGACTTTGCGGCCAATCAATTTTTCCGGCTCATAATATTGAGCAATGCCGGCGCAAATCTGGCGAATCTCCGTGCCTATGTCCACAGTGAGCTTCAGCAGCTTGTCCGCGCCAACGATGCGTTCGGCGGTCTTGATTTGCCCAACGCGCATTTCGACTTTGGCAAAGTCCTCGATGCCGATTTTTTCCGATGCCGCGGGTGCGGCGGCGGCAGCAGCGCCTCCAGCGACCGGCGTGCTCGCGGGCGTTGCTGCAGTGGCGGGCGAAGGTTGTTTTTGTGGTTCGTTTTCCATGGATTCCATCCTCTCGATTGCTTCTGCTTTTTCAATGCGCGGGAAAAGCGCTTGCGATTTTCCAAGTGGCGTGCCCGGGGCAAGCTGTCCCCATCTCAAGCCATCCAATGCGACAGACGCTGGCTGACTCCGTTGGCCCAGCAACGACCAGACCTTTGCGGTGCTCCCCGGCAAGATAGGATGCGCCAACGCCGTTACGACTCGCAGCACTTCCGCGGTGATCCAGAGAATGGTGGCACGACGCTGCTGGTCGGCATCACTCTCACTGAGCGACCAGGGATGCTCAGCGGTAAGGTATTTGTCCGTCGCGGCAATCAGCGACCAAATCTCCTCCAACACCCGAGAGAACGCCAGGTTGTCGTACAACTCAAGGACTTCGCTGATCGTCGCCTGAACTTGCTCGGCCAGCGCCATGTCCTGCGGTTGAAGCGCAGCGGGCTTGGGTATCTTGCCGCCGCTACTCTTCTCAATCATCGCCGCGGTACGGCTAGCAAGGTTACCAAGGCCGTTGGCGAGATCGCTGTTGTAGCGCGTCACGATCGCGTCATAGCTGAAATTGCCGTCCTGGCCGAAAACCGTTTCGCGCAAGAGATAGTAGCGAAGCGCGTCCATGCCCAGCACGCCCACAATCGGGCGGGGCGTCACGACATTCCCTTTGGATTTGCTCATCTTGGCCGCGTCCATCAGGAACCAGCCATGTGCCCAGACTTGCTTGGGGATCGGAAGACCCGCAGCCATCAGGAATGCCGGCCAATAGACAGTGTGAAACCGGATGATGTCTTTTCCAACGATGTGCACGTCGGCGGGCCAGTATCCCTGCTTTTCGTAATTGGGGCCGCCCACGGCGCTGAGATAAGCAGTCAGCGCGTCAAACCAGACGTAAAAAACGTGCGGCTCTTCGCCAGGAACGGGAATGCCCCAACGAACCGACGTGCGGGTAATGCTGAGATCACGGAGTCCGCCTTCGACGAAGCTGAGAATCTCATTGCGGCGCGATTCTGGCTGGATGAATTCCGGATGCTTGGCGTACCAATGGAGCAGCGGCTTTTGAAACGCGGAAAGCTTGAAGAAATAATTTGCCTCGGTGACAGTTTCCGTGGGGCGTCCACAGTCGGGACAATTTTCCCCAGCCTTTACGTCCACGTAAGCGTTGTCGTAGATGCAGTATTGCCCGGTATAGTGGCCGGGGTAGACGAATCCGTTTTCACGGCACAGTTTGAAGAGCCACTGGACGGTATGCGCGTGCTTCAGATCCGTAGTGCGAATGAATTCGTCGCTGGGAATGCCGAGTTCGTCCCAGAGGGCTTTCCACTCGGCAGCCATTTTCGCGACGAATTCGGATTCAGGGACGCCCGCTTTTTTCGCGGCGCGTTCGACATTCACACCGTGTTCGTCGGTGCCGGTAGTCATCACCACGTCATAACCGCGCATGCGTTTATAGCGGCGGATGGTGTCGCAGACGATGGTCGAATACGTGTGGCCAATGTGCGGCAGGCCGTTCGTGTAGTAGATCGGCGTGGTCAGATAGAACTTGGGCTTATTGGCTGGCATATCTAGTATGTTTTCCCGCCAGTTTCATAGGCGCGGAGAGCTTCGGTGATCACTCGCTGTAGAGGGACATTTTTTTCAACGGCCAGTTTGCGGCAGTCGTCATACTCGGGCGCGACGTGCAGGATGCGTCCGTTCACGCGGGAAATCTTAATGCGCACATCGCCAAAATTCGTGGCCACGCTTACAAACTCGCGTGGGAGCGTCCTGCGTTGCGCGCGGTACATGCGCGCGCCAAAGGTAGTGGTTTCGGCAAAGATCAGCGACATCAACGCATTGGTATCTTGCGGCTTGCACAAAACCGTGAGCAGCGTGCCAGGACGATTTTTTTTCATTTGCACCGGCGTGGTGTAGACGTCGAGAGCGCCGGCAGCCAGAGCCCTCTCCAGAAAATAGCCATAAATCTGCGGGTTCATATCGTCGAGATTCGCTTCAATGACGGCGACCTCTTCGTCAAATCCGCCAACGGTTTTTTCCGCGGCTTCGCCGATCATGATGCGGACAACGTTTGGCTGGCCTTCGAGGTCAGCCGTGCCCGCTCCGTAGCCGATCGCGGTCACGCTCATTGGTGGCTGCGGGCCGAACGCATCGCAGAGCGTGGCAACGATCGCCGCACCGGTTGGCGTGACGAGTTCTCTTTGCACGCCGTTGGAATAAGTCGGCTTCCCCTGCAGCAGGTTCGCCGTCGCGGGCGCGGGAATAGGCAAAACTCCGTGGGCCATCTTCACCGTTCCGCCACCAACGTTCAGAGCCGAGCAGGCGAACTTCTCGACACCAAGGGCATGGAAGCCGATGCACGCGCCGACAATGTCCACAATGGCGTCGACCGCCCCCACCTCGTGAAAATGAATTTTTTCAACAGGAACATCATGCACGCGGGCTTCGGCTTCTCCGAGCTTGACGAAGATCTCGGCAGCTCGATGGCGCACTTCGGGCGCGAGCTGCGACTTCTGCAAAACCTCGAGAATCGCGCTGAGCGAGCGGTGCTTCGTCCGATCTTCGGTGTTGACCATAACGTAGGTGGCAGCCATGCCGTTTTTCCAGACTTTTTCGGCGCAAAGCTCCCACCCGGGGACCTGGAGGCCACCTAGCTCAGAACGGAGATGCTCGACATCGCAGCCGGCGTCGACCAGCGCGCCGAGCGTCATGTCGCCGCTAATGCCCGAAAAACAGTCGAAATAGGCAAGTTTCATGGGAATCTGCCGCGGGGACTGACAGCCGTGTCCAAGTGCCCGTCGTAAAACACTTGATAGTATCGGCGGCGGCAGGACGTGTCAAACGCTGCGCGCCCTGGATGGCTATGACCGATGGCTTGTGGGACCGTGAAGAGACTCGGGCGGGACTGGAATCGCAGTGGACAGCCTTCAGAGTCCGGAAATCTTTCTTACCATGGTTACGCCTCGCTATGCCCCGCGTAAGTGTTCATTCTAAAGAAGTTACGAAAAACACCGCGTCTTTGTGTTGCGCGGCCAGTCTCAAGCGAGGATGCGCTGGACGTCACTTTTCGACGGAAAACTTGTACGTCGTAACGGTGTGGTAGCGCTGGCCGGGGTTCAAGACCACGGACGGGAATTTCGGCTGATTCGGCGAATCCGGAAAGTGCTGTGTTTCCAGGCAGAAGGCGGAGCGCTTGGGATAGGTCGCGCCGCCTTTCCCCGCGGATTTACCATCCAGAAAATTCCCGGTGTAAAACTGCACCCCCGGCTCCGTAGTCCAAACTTCCATGACCCGGCCGGTGGTGGCTTCAACAACGCGAGCCGCCAGGGATTCGCCGGAGCCGGCCGGGCGCCGCAGGACAAGGTTGTGGTCGTATCCGCCGCCGAGCTTTAGCTGCTGGTCGTCCTGATTGATGCGCGCGCCGATGGCAGTCGGCTTGCGAAAGTCGAACGGAGTGTCCACCACGTCGCGGAGTTCCCCGGTGGGAATCAAGCCGGAATCGACGGGAGTGAACTTGTCGGCCTCAATCGTCAGCAGGTGGCCGAGAATGTCACCGGAACCTTGCCCCGCGAGATTGAAATAGGAGTGGTTGGTCAGATTGACCACCGTTTTCTTGTCGGTCGTCGCGGAGTATTCGATTCTTAGTGCGTTGTCATCGGTCAGCGTGTAGATCACGGTAACTTTTAGATTTCCGGGGAAGCCCTCCTCGCCATCTTTGCTGAGGTAGGAAAGCTCGAGCGACTGGCCGTCTTTCGAGGAAAGTGTCTTGGCCGTCCACACCGCTTTGTTGAAACCGTTGACGCCGCCGTGCAGGCTGTTCTCGCCATTATTTTTTGCAAGCGTGTAGGTCTTGCCGTCCAACACAAATTGCGCGTGGCCGATGCGGTTTCCATAACGCCCAACGATAGCGCCAAAGTAGCTCTTGCCTTCGGCGTACCCTTCCACGTTGTCGTAACCGAGAACGACGTCGGCAATCTTGCCGCTGCGGTCCGGCACCTTGAGAGAAACGACCGTTCCGCCGTAGTTGGTGATCGAGACCTCGGAGCCGTTCTTATTGGTAAGCACATAGAGATCGACGGGCTGGCCGTCCGGAGTTTTCCCGAATGACTTCTTCGTGGTGGAACCGAGCTGAGATTTTGCGCCAGTGGGCGCCAAAGTGGTCATAAGCAACGCTCCCGAGAAAATTGTTAACGCCGTCCAACGTTTCATTCAAGACTCCCTCGTCCGCTGGGCTCTGCGCTAGCCGCACGCATTAGCGCCAGTAATTTTACTTGGTGATGCACGCTTTCGCTTAAAGAATTATTCATTCGCTGGACGCCGTGGTACGAGCTTTTCGATGGCCGGGAATGGCGTGGGAGTCATATAGGAATGCTCCGGAACGACCGTCCCGGAGCGCAGCGCTTTGGCCATCAAAGTCAGGGCTTCTCCGGTGTTGGGCGGGACAATCACGGTGGCGGCCAATTGCCCGGTGCGGACCCACGTCTGGCCCGTTCTGGGCACGCCATCGCAACCCATGATGGGAATGCCGAGCCACTGTTCGCGCTCCGGATCGGGGATGGTTTCCTCGATGGCCTTGCGCGCGCCGATGCCCATGGCGTCATTCTGCGCGACGATCAGGTCGATACGCAACCGCTGGGCCGCGATTAGGCGGAGCCACGAACACACGCTCTGATGAGCGCTTTCTTCGGTCCAACGTCCACGCAACGTCGTTACGTGGACGTTGGGCGCGAGCAGTTCCTGAAGCCCCGTGTGGCGATCGCGGGAAACGGAGCTGACCGACGGTCCTTGAATGAGGAGTACTGCGCCGCCCCGGGGAAGAAGGGCAGCTACTTGGCGCCCTTGAATTCGGCCGACTTCCACCTGATCGGCGCTTACGGAAAAGACGGGAGGGCGAGCGGCCTTGCGAAGCTCGGCGGCGTACTCGGCTTGCCGGCTGAGAATAGCCCATCCGATGCCGGCGGCTGCGGCAGTCTTGGCTACTTGCGGAAAAGAGGTAGCGCCGACGGGTTCTACAAGGATTCCGCTGGGCCGAAGAGACGGTTCCGCCTGGATGGCCTTGAGGAGTTGCGTGCTTTGCGTGATGGGATCGTCGTTGGCATAAATGATCTGGGCCTCGACACCGAGTTCCGCCGCGGCGGCTTTCGCAGCTGCGGCTTGTTCCATCTGATAGTCGTTGTCCTTGGTTATCAGAGAAACCAGGAAACGAAGTGTCGTCATCCAATGCCTCCGCCGTTCAAACAAAGCCAAAGCACCGGCGTAGAGAAGGAAAGAAGAATTGCGAATCCGTTCCCGGGTGGTTTAGCGAGTTGTACCAGCATGCGCCGATTCCGACACTTGAATCAAGCCGGGCAGCAGATTCCCGAAGTCGGCACTTTCCGGGCGGCCGAAAGCAAAATACATCTTGCTGTAGAAGGCATAGAGCCTGTCGTATACGGTCTTTGCGGAAACCTGGGGTTGAAACACTTTGTACTGAGGACAGATTTTGTCCTGTGCTTCCTCGACGGTCTTGAAAACGCCCGCAGCGAGAAACGCAAAAATAGCGGAACCTAGGCTGACCACGTTGCCCGCGGGAACGAGCACAGGCCTGCCCAGCACGTTGGCATACACCTGATTCAGCACATCGTTTTTCTGGGGGATACCCCCGGCGTTGATAACCCTGCGGACGATGACGCCGTTTTCCTCCATGCGATCGAGGATGACGCGCGTGTGCAGGGCGGTGCCTTCGATGGCGGCAAACAATTCGTCCTGCGCCGTGGTCTGGAGATTCCAGCCGAAAGTAATGCCGCGAAGGTTGGGATTTACAAGCACGGTGCGATCACCATTGTCCCAGGTGATACGGAGCAGGCCGGTTTGCCCGGCGCGATAGTTTTCCAGGCCGCGGCAGAGAGTCGGCACATCGGTCCCGGCGCGCGTAGCGATGGATTGAAAAATATCGCCGACAGCGGAAAGGCCGGCCTCAATGCCGGTTCGCTGCGGGTGCACGCTTCCTTGGACCACTCCGCACACACCGGGAACCAAGCGCACAGAAGGAGTGATTCCGATGATGCACGTGGAAGTGCCAACGACATTAACGATGTCTTCGCTGCGGCAGCCAGCCCCGATGGCATCCCAATGCGCGTCGAACGCGCCCACAGGAATGGGGATACCGGCCTCCAAACCGAGATGCTGCGCCCAATGGGCTGAGAGCTTGCCCGCCAGTTGATGGGAAGCGGCGAATTCACCATCCATTTTTTCGCGCACGCCGGCGAAAAGTGGGTCTACCTTAACGAGAAAATCCTCCGGTGGCAGGCCGCCGAGCGAGGCGTTCCACATCCACTTGTGGCCCATGGCGCAGATGCTGCGCTTCACTTGCTTGGCATCGGTGATGCCGCAGAGCGTTGCGGCAACCATATCGCAATGTTCGAACGCAGAAACGAATTCTGGGCGTTTCCCGGGATTATGGCGAAGCCAATGCAGGAGCTTGGAGAAACCCCACTCCGAGGAATAGACGCCGCCACACCACTCGATCGCCGCGAGCTTCTCGCGATGCGCGGCTGCGGTGATTTCCGCCGCTTCCGCCTTGGCGCGATGATCGCACCATAAATAATAATCACCGAGCGGCTGAAGGTTCTTGCCGACGGGAATGACGGAAGAGCCGGTCGTATCCAGCGCAAGGGCGAGGATCTGATCGGCGGGAACGCCTGCCTTTCGAATGACTTCCCGAGTGGCCGCGGCGAGCGCCCGCATATGATCTTCATGCGATTGCGTGGCGTATTCGGGATCCTCGCGTTTGCGATGCAGCGGATATTCAGCGTTGGCGGAGGCAAGCAGCCCGCGCTCGCTGTCCACGATGGAAACGCGAACGCTCAATGTTCCAAAATCAACACCGGCGACAACTGCCATTTACCTTCCTCGTTGGAATGCCTTGCGCCAGTTCGTCTCACAGCAGCGGGAATCCTCACGCCTTGCGCTTAGGCGAGAACTTGATGCAATAAACCAGCCCCAGGACGAACAGCAGGCCTCCCCACCATACCGGAGCATGCAGATTCGCCAAATGTACCGTCTCGGGCGGATGCGACCATTCCGCCAGCCCACTGGCAAAAATCAAAAACCCGTACACCAGCAAAAGTACCCCGACAAAGAACCAAACCGGAATGATTTCATGTTTTTCGCTCATTTCGCCTCACCAGAAAATGATCTGAAGAACCAGCAAAACCGCCAGGGCTGCAATTCCCCAAAAAAGCGGCCGGTGCAGAAAGCTGGTGTGCTCTTCGTGCGCGACTTCTGTCAGCGCATAAACAAGTCCCTTCAATTCCTCGTCGGGCCGTGGCTTCGTCACCAGCGTCACCAGCACGGTCACCACTACACAGGTGACGCAGGACCACAGCGCCTGGTACATGTCCTGCGCGAGTCCCTGGGCATGCGGAGACAAAGCGAATACGCTCACCCAGCGATGATCCAATTTCATCAGCGTAAACATGGTGACGGAAGAAAGCGTTCCTGCCAGTAGCCCCCAGAACCCGGCGGCACGGCTCACGCGCTTCCAAAGCATTCCGAGCAATACCGTGCCAAACAGCGGCGCGATGAAGAAGCCGAACAGCGCTTGCACGTAATCCATGATGCTGGCAAAGCCCATCGCCAGGTAGGCCGTTCCAATGCTCGCGAACAGGCCAATCAGCGTGCACCAGCGTCCCATGGAAACGTAGTGCTGATCAGGCGCATTCTTACGCAGAAACGGACGATAAATGTCGTACGTCCACACCGTCGCAAACGCGCTCACGTTGCCCGCCATGCCCGCCATGAACCCAGCGACCAGCGCGGTGATCCCGAGTCCCAGCAATCCGGGTCCGCAGTAGCGCGCAAGCATGAGCGGGAGCACCTCGTTATAACTGTATTGCCCGGGCTGCAAACTGCTTGCCGGAACCAGATGCATCGGCAGTACCGCGAGCCCAAGCAAGCCCGGGAGAATCACAATCAAGGGCACTGCCATCTTGAAAAAGGAACCGATGATCGGCGCCATCTTGGCCGAGCGGATGTCCTTTGCCGAGAGCACGCGCTGCACCACCAGGAAGTCCGTGGTCCAATAGCCCATCGCCTGCACCGCGCCGAGGCCGAACACAATTCCCGTCCAGTGCATGCCCATCGGATTGTCCTGAAACCGGCCCAGCGTGCTCCAGGCGTGCGTGAAATCCTGGCCCGGGAAATTCTGCTGGATGCGCGCGACCATGCCTTTCCATCCGCCCGTTTCGATCAAACCTAGAATGGGGATGAGGAGCGCGCCGAACCAAATCAGAAAAAATTGCAGAACTTCGTTGAAGATGGCTGAGAACAGCCCCCCGGCCGCTACGTAAATGCCCACCGTCAGGGATGACACCCAGATGCTGAAGTTGATGTCCCAGCCGAGGACCACCTTCATCACCACGGCCATGGCGTACATGTTCACGCCGGACATCAGGATGGTCATGATCGCGAACGTGACGGCACTCAGCGCGCTCGCCGCCGGACCGTAGCGCAGTTGCAGATAGCCAGGCACCGAATGCGTTTTCGAAATGTAATAGAAAGGCATCATCACGATGCCCAGAAATACCATGGCGGGAATGGCACCGATCCAATACCAGTGCGCGGCAAGAATACCGTATTGATAGGCGGAACCCGCCCAGCCGAGCAACTCCAACGAACCAAGGTTGGCCGAAACAAACGCCAGCCCAGCCACCCACGCAGTCATCTCCCGCCCGGCCAGGAAGAAGTCCTCGCCCGTCTTGGCGAAGCGCTTCAGATAAAACCCGATCCCCAACACCAACGCAAAATAGAAAGCGATAATGACCAGATCCACCGTGGAAAGATGTACGAGAGTCGTCTGCGCAGCCGACGCCACTATGGCGATCATTTTTTCTCCTTGGGCTGCCCGTAGTAGGCGGCCTCTCCATGTTTCCTCAGGTAGTGCTGGTCGTGAAGAAAGCGTCCAATTGTGGAAGCTTGCTGATTGATGCCCAGAGTAAAGTACGCCATGCGCGCGACGGATTCCAGGATAACGGCATTGTGCGCCGATGTTGCAGGATCAGCCCCCCAGGCAAACGCTCCGTGATTGGCTACCAGTACCGCTGGAACCGCGGAAGGGTCTACGCCGTCAAATGCGCGCACGATGGCGCGTCCCGTGTTTTCTTCATATTTTGAGGCAATCTCCGCGTTCGCCATTTCCTCGGTGACAGGCACTGGCCCGTAAAAATAATCGGCGTGCGTCGTTCCCAAGCAAGGGATGGGCCGACGCGCCTGCGCCCATGCTGTCGCGTACTCCGAATGCGTATGGCTGATTCCGCCAATCGCGGGAAACGATTTGTACAAAACGAGATGCGTCGGCAAGTCCGACGAAGGGCGCAGCTTCCCTTCCACAATTTTCCCGTTCAAATCCGTGATCACTAAGTCTGCGGGCTTCAACCTCTCGTAGGGTACGCCGCTCGGCTTAATCACGACCAGGGACTTCTTCCGAGAAATACCGCTGGCGTTCCCAAAGGTGTAGAGGACCAAGCCCTTGCGCACCAGTTCAAGGTTTGCTTCCAGTACCGCTTTGCGAAGATCAGGGAGCAGCATCGGTTGCGTGAACCAAAAAAATGCCAACCTCGTACAAGACAGCGCGGAACGTTATCACGTCGCGAAGCGGCATGCCAAGTGCAATCGCTTACATCCGCGTATTTCGCGCCTCCGCGGCCATCGCACGCTAACCGCTGCCCTTTTCCGCCGCGCCTTCCAAGTAGTGAGCCTCCCCCGCCTCCACAAGCTGCGCCGCGGCCCGTTCCGGCGTAACGTCCCGCTGCGGAGACCCCAGGAGTTCGTAGCCCACCATGAATTTTTGAATCGTCGCTGATCGTAGCAGCGGTGGAAAGTAGTGCGCGTGCAAGTGCCATTCTTCGTAGCCGCCCCCGTCCGTGGGCTTCTGGTGGAATCCCATGGAATACGGGAACGCCGTCTCAAACAAATTGTCATAGCGAATAGTGATGCGCCGCAGGATGTCGCCGAGGAGTTCGCGCTCTTCGGCGCTCAGTTGATCGATCGAAGCGAGATGGCGTTTGCTCAACACCAGCGATTCGAATGGCCAAACCGCCCAGAACGGCACGACCGCCGCAAAAGCGTCGTTCTGGCAAACGACGCGTACGTTCAACTGCAGCTCCAACTTCAAATAGTCGCAGAGTAAACAAGAATGTTTTCCGGCGTGGTATTCCTTGAAGGACGCCAGCTCCCGCGTGGGGAGGTTTGGCAGCGAAGCATTCGCCCAAATCTGGCAGTGCGGGTGTGGATTGCTCGCGCCCATCATCTCGCCGCGATTCTCGAAAATTTGCACGTGGTTAATCCAGGGAATTTGCCCAAGTGCGCAGTACTGCTCGACCCAAGCATTCACGACTCTGCGCAGTTCCTCGACGCTCATTTGCGGCACGGTGAGATCGTGTCGCGGAGAAAAACACATCACCCGGCAAATCCCCTGCTCTGCTTTTCCTACCAGCAATCCGGAAGAATCAAACTGGACAGTGGCAACGTCCGGCAGCATGGCCGGGTAATCGTTGTCAAAAACGTAAGTCTCCGTATACGGCGGGGTACGTGCTCCGCCTGCGCGTTTATTTCCGGGGCACAAGTAGCAATTAGGATCGAATGTGACCACAGGAGGTCTTGCTAGCTTCTCCACTTTTCCCTGCCAGGGCCGCTGCGTGCGATGGGGAGAGACGAGAACCCACTCCCGCAGGAGAGCATTGAAGCGCCGGTGTGGAATTCGATTTAGCTCGTCGAAACTCATGGGTCAGGTCGAAGTATGACGGACATTAGCAACCGACTGTGCTTCCCTTCTAATTGCTCTCATCTGGCAGGCTTATTCTCTTCCAGGACAATATGCCGCGCGCCTTCGGACGCCGGCGAAACATAAATCTCGGGAGTCAGACCGATCTTGGAGGAATAGGCCGCAGCCACCTTGCGCCTGAAATCGCTCACCGCCGTGGTCTCAACCAAATTGATGGTGCACCCGCCAAATCCTCCTCCGGTCATCCTCGCGCCAATCGTTCCTGGCTGCGCCGCGGCAATTTCCACCATCAGATCGAGTTCCCTGCAACTGACTTCGTAATCGTCCCGCAGACTTCGGTGCGAGTCCTGCAGCAGAGGCCCGAGTGCGGCTGTGTCTCCTTTGCGAAATGCTTCCACGGCGCTTTTTACCCGCGCGTTTTCCGTAATGACGTGCCTGCACCGCGCAAATACCTTCGCAGAAAGGTTTTGACGATGATCTTCCAGCTGAGGAAGTGTGACGTCACGAAGCGCGCGAATTCCCGGGAGAACGATTCGCAAGATTCGAACGCCTTCTTCGCACTCCGCGCGGCGCGCATTGTACTCGCCGGAAGCCAGTTCGTGACGCACCATGGTGTTACAGATCACCAATTGAAGGTTCGCCGGAAGTTCCACAAATTCGTGTTTCAGCGAGCGGCAGTCCAGCAAAAGCGCGTGTGATGCGCGGCCATAACACGAAACAAACTGGTCCATAATTCCAACCCGCGCACCCACGAATTCGTTCTCTGCTTTTTGACAGAGTTGCGCCAGTTCCGCGCGGTCCACGGAATTCCCGCGGTCGTTGAGCAGCGCAAGAGCAACCGAAACTTCCACGGCGGCTGAAGAACTCAATCCCGCGCCAAGCGGAACTTCGCCGCTGACATAGACATTTGCCCCGCTAATCGGCTTCCCCGCTCGACGCAGCGCCCACGCCACGCCCAACGGATAGTTGGCCCAGTGCTTGTTCGCCAGCGGTGACAAAGAATCAAGGCTGACTTCGATCGTTTCATTGAAATTATCCGAATGGATCGCCAGCTTGCCGTCTCGGCGTGGAGCCGCGGCCGCCCAGCAATAGAACTCGATCGCCGCGGGCAGCACGAACCCGTCGTTATAGTCGGTGTGCTCGCCGATCAGATTCACCCGGCCAGGGGCACGGCAAATGCTTGCGGTCGTCCCAAAGCGGGCCTTGAATGCGTCCAGAATTTGCAGGGGTGTTTTCAACGACGGCTATTATCACAGATTTGCTTTGCGTTCAGCCTGAGAATTTGCGTCGTAAACCAGGAAGTCATGGGCGCTTGGGACTGGAAGACCGTTGCGGTACGCTTCTGCTGCGCATAGCGCCTGCGCGGATTGCAGAGTCCAACCATGAGCCTCTCAGCTTTTCTCTCGCGGCGAGTGGTGACGCCGGAAGGAATTCTGGCGGCGGCTGTGCTCGTCGAAGATGGACGAATCCTGGATGTTGTTCCGCCTGACCAATTGCCTGCGCAGATTTCCGTAAAGGACTTGGGAGCAGCCGCCATTCTTCCTGGGCTGGTAGATTCTCATCTTCACGTTAACGAGCCTGGACGAACCGAGTGGGAGGGCTTCCGCACAGCGACCCGCGGCGCGGCGGCTGGCGGCTACACACTGCTTGTGGATATGCCGCTGAACTGTTTGCCGGCGACGACGACCGTCGCTGCACTCGAAGCAAAACGCAAAGCCGCGAGCGGCCAGTGCCTTGTGGATTGGATGGCGTGGGGTGGCGTTGTCAGCGGCAACCAGCGACACATTGAAAGTTTGGCATTCGCCGGCGTGCCCGGATTCAAATGCTTCCTCATTCATCCCGGAATTGACGGCTTCACCATGGTCACTGAACCGGAGCTGCGCGCGGCGCTGCCGCATGTCGCGCGGACCGGCTTGCCTCTGTTGGTGCACGCTGAGTTGCCTGAGCCTGTGGACGCTGCCACGCGCCAATTAGCTGGCGCGGATTGGAGCAGGTACTCCACCTATCTTCAGTCGCGGCCCGATGAGGCAGAGCTTTCCGCGATTCGGCTCATGATCTCTCTTTGCCGCGAATTTCACTTCCGCTTGCATATCGTCCATCTGGCAACGAGCCATGCGCTAGGTATGTTGCGCTCGGCAAAGTCTGAAGGCCTGCCGGTGACAGTCGAGACGTGTCCGCACTATCTGCATTTCTCTTCAGACAAGATTTCGGACGGACACACCCTGTTCAAATGTGCCCCGCCGATTCGCAGCCGGGAGAATCGTGAAAAGCTTTGGCAAGGCCTTCGAGAGGGAGTGATCGATCTGGTGGCGACGGATCATTCCCCCTGTCCGCCGGAGATGAAGCGGCTCAGCGAAGCTAACTTCCAAACGGCGTGGGGTGGAATCGCCGGCCTCTCGTTGGCTCTGCCGGTGATGTGGACGGAAGCCAGTGCGCGCGGCTTCACACTTGCCGACATCGCACGGTGGATGGCCGAAGGTCCGGCACGCCTTGCTGGATGCGATTTGCGCAAGGGCCGCATCGCTAAAGGTTTTGATGCCGACATCGTAGTGTTTCAGCCGGAAGCGGAATTCATTGCGACAGAGCAGCATCTTCATTACCGTCATCGCGCTTCACCATACTTAGCTGAAACACTTCGCGGCCTGGTCAAGGCGACTTACCTGCGCGGAGATTGCGTATTCAGCGATGGGGAATTCCCTGGAGGACCGAGAGGCCGCGAATTCCACCGCTAATTCCCATCGAAGTCTCAAATAGAGATTTGAAACTCCCGCCGTTTCATACAGAATATCGCCAGCAAAGAAATTTATGACCGTCCATCACATTGTCGGCGCAGCCGTGCCGCGCAAGGAAGGCTGGGACAAAGTCACTGGAGCGGCGCGCTACGTCGACGACATGATTCTGCCCGGCATGCTTCACGGCGCAACCGTGCGCAGCACTGTCGCCCGCGGGAAAATCAAAAAAATCAAGTTTGGCGCTGGCATATCCTGGAACGAATATGTTGTGGTCTCCGCCAAGGACATTCCAGGGAAGAACTGCATCGCCCTGATTCTGGACGACCAACCTTGCCTCGCCGCCGAAACCGTGAATCACGCCGAAGAACCCATTCTTCTCCTCGCGCATACCGATCGTCACAAACTGCGAAAGGCGGTTGAAGTGATTTCCATCGAGTATGAGGCTCTTCCCTCCGTGCATACCCTGGATGAAAGCGAGCAGCGATCGGCCATCATTTGGGGCACCGACAATACGTTTAAGAGTTTTCTCGTGGAAAAGGGCGATGTAGATGCCCTCTGGAAAGAGGCGGCGCACATCGTCGAGGGTGAATATTTCACGGGCGCTCAGGAGCAACTGTATATCGAAAATAACGGCATGATCGCGGCGTTCGACCCAGAAAACGGCGTCACAGTTTGGGGTTCGCTGCAATGCCCGTATTACGTCCACAAAGCGCTGATGGCCCTTTTCGCTTTGCCCGAAGAAAAAGTACGCGTGGTTCAAATGGAGACTGGCGGCGCCTTCGGCGGAAAAGAAGAATACCCCTCCATGATCGCGGGGCACGCCGCGCTGCTGGCGATGAAGTCCGGCCGTCCCGTGAAAATGATCTACGACCGCATGGAAGACATGGCCGCAACGACCAAGCGCCATCCTTCGCGAACGCGCCATCGTACCGCGGTGAGCAAAGATGGAAAGATTCTCGGCGGAGAGATTGAGTTTGTCATCGATGGCGGAGCTTACGCGACGCTCTCTTCGGTCGTCCTTTCGCGCGGCACGATTCACGCCGGCGGTCCCTACTATTGGCCGAGCGTACGCATTCGAACGAAGGCCGTCGCCACCAACACGCCGCCCCACGGAGCCTTCCGAGGATTTGGCGCGCCGCAGAGCCTTTTTGCCATGGAGCGGCAGATGGACCGCATCGCTCAAGTTGTGGGAATTTCCCCAGTCGAAATTCGCCGTAGAAATTTCCTAAAGCCCGGCCAATCGACCACAACTCAGCAAGTCATTCGCGAGAAGATGGACCTGGACCGTTTGCTCAGCCGCGCGCTGGAACTTTCTGACTATGCCGTGAAGAAGAAGCGTTTTGCTGTTGAAAATAAACCTGGACCGCGCAAAAAAGGAATCGGAATCGCCTCTTTTTTGCATGGCGCAGGGTTCACAGGTTCCGGCGAACGCTACCTGAACTCTCTCGTCGGCGTCGACATAAACGCGGAGGGAAATGTTCGTGTGCTGGTTTCCAGCGCGGAATTTGGCCAAGGAACCAACACGGTGCTCTGCCAGATTGCTGCCGAAGCGCTCGGCCTCCCATATGAAAATGTTTCCATCGCGCAACCAGACACGACGGTCGTTCCGAACAGTGGCCCGACAGTCGCATCACGTACGGCGATGATTGTCGGAAAACTGGTCCAGTCGGCCGCCAAGGGAATCCAGGAAACGCTCACGAGAACCAAGCTGCTCCGTGACGAATACACTTCTGAAGAATTTCGCGCCGCCTGCAAGGAATACATCGCGGCGCATGGGGCGCTCAAATCCTATGCGCGATATGAGGCCCCGCCCGATGTTTTTTGGGACGATGAAAAATATCGCGGCGAAGCGTACGCGGCATTCGCGTGGGCCGTTTACGTTGCAGAAGTTACGGTTGATCTGACAACCTACAGCGTGACGGTCGATGACTTCGTGGCACTCCAGGAAGTTGGGAAAGTTCTGCATCCAGTGCTTGCCGAAGGACAAGTCATGGGGGGAGTCGCGCAGGCCATCGGTTTCGCCCTCTATGAAAAAGTTGTCTGGCAGAACGGCCGGATGAGCAACAATCAAATGACGAATTACATCATGCCGGCTTCGATGGACTTGCCCCCGATTCGCGTATTTTTTGAAGAACTGGGCAACGTTCACGGCGCGCATGGCGCCAAAGGTATCGGAGAGCTGCCCATGGACGGACCCGCACCGGCAATCATCAACGCCGTGGAAGATGCAACTGGCGTTCGCTTCTCTTCCATTCCGCTGCTTCCCGAAGATCTCTTCGAAGCTCTGCGCCCTGAATCCGGAGAGCAATTTGTTTCGGCCTCGGTACGAGGGACGGCATGAGTCTTTTGCCGGCGGCGAGCGCAAAGTGGGAGGTTTCATTCACCGTCAATGGCCACGCAAAGAAGGTACTCGCCCATCCTATGGAAAGATTGCTGGACGTGCTTCGGAACGATCTCGGATTGACGGGTACGAAAGAAGGATGTGGCGAGGGCGAGTGTGGCTCGTGCTCCGTTCTCTTGGAGGGCATGCTCGTGAATAGCTGCCTCGTACCCGTGGCGCAGGCAGACGGTACGAGCATCGTTACCATCGAGGGAATGGCGGCTCACGCGTTGATGAAGCTTCTGCAGGAGTCGTTCCTGGAATGCGGCGGCGCGCAGTGCGGCATTTGCACGCCGGGAATGATTCTTGCCGCCGTGCACTTGCTCGAAAAAAAACCGCAGCCTGCGTTGACGGACATACGCGAAGGTCTTGCCGGAAATCTTTGTCGCTGCACTGGCTACATGCAGATTTTCGAAGCAGTGGCCAAGGCGGCGCGCCAAAGAGTTGCGCAATGAGAGCCGATCCGTCCGAATATAAACTCGTTTCGCCCGGCAATCTGCAAGGCGCTCTTTCCCTGCTGGCTGCCGAGCCGGCGCAATGGCTGCCCATTGCCGGCGGGACCGATGTCATGGTTTTGTATTCGGCCGGAAAACTGCCCAGCCGAAATGTGATCAACATCTGGAATATTCCCGAGCTTCGTCAAATCGAAGTGCTCCCGGACTGTATTCGAATCGGCGCCGCGTGTACGTATACCTCGCTGCGCAACCATGACATCGTTGGGCGGGAATTCTCCCTGCTGGCCACCACAGCGTCCTGGACCGGCGGGATTGCCAATCAGAATCGCGGAACACTGGGAGGCAACATCGCCAATGCTTCTCCTGCCGCCGATTCCCTGCCCGCGCTGCTGGTCTACGACGCGGACCTCACCCTGATTTCCTTGCGCGGAGAGCGGCGCGTGCCTTATCGAACTTTTCACACCGGCTACAAGCAGACGGTTCTGGGCGCCGACGAGTTAATCCTGAATATTTCACTGCCGCGCCGCTTCTCTGGGTATGTTTCTCACGCGCGTAAGGTCGGAGCCCGCAATGCGCAGGCCATATCCAAAGTCTGCCTCGCTGCCTTAGGCCAAATCTCGCGCGGTGCGATTCGCGATGTTCGTCTCGCGATGGGGAGCGTTGCGCCCGTGCCGCTTCGCTTGCATGAAACGGAAAAAGTGCTCACCGGAAAAAAGATCAGGCCATCGTTGTTCGATGCCGCAAGAAACAGTGTGCTCAAAGAAATTCAACCCATCGATGATATTCGTTCCACCGCTCGATATCGCTCCGCCGTCGCGGGCAATCTCGTGGCCGAATTTCTGGAGAAGCTTGCCGCTGAAGGAGCGAACGCGTGACTGCGGTCCTCGCTCGTTGGAACAGCTTGCCGCCCGAGGAAGCTGCTCGCGAGATTCTTGCTTGCTGCGGTTCGGAAACTTGGGCCGCGAGCATGGCCTCGAAACGGCCGATTCGCGATGAACACTCATTGATCGAAACTTCAGACGAAGTTTGGCGAGGACTTGGAGAACCGGACTGGCTCGAAGCCTTTCGAAGTCATCCGCGAATTGGAGATTCGAATGCCGAAACGCCTCTCGCGGCGCAATCATCGGCTTGGTCCGAACAAGAACAACGGCAGGCTGCATCGACCGATGAAGCCATGAAACTGGCGCTGAAATGGGGCCATCGGGAGTACGAGCAAAAGTTTGGGCGTATCTTTATTGTTTGCGCGACGGGAAAATCAGCCGGCGAAATTCTGGAGATTCTGCGCCGCCGGTTGCACAATGATGAAGCCGCGGAACTCCAGCAAGCGGCTGAGGAGCAGCGTCAAATCGTGCATATCCGTCTGAAAAAATGGATCGCGGGATGAGCCGAATTTCCACGCACGTTCTCGACACCGTCAGGGGAAAACCCGCAGCGGGCGTGCCCGTGCGCCTGCAGCGTCAAAATTCTTCTGGCAACTGGACGACAGTAAGTTCCGCGCGGACGGATGAAGATGGCCGGTGCAACGAATTGCTGCCGGAAGGCGCGGCTCTCGCTGCGGGAACGTACCGCTTGTCGTTTGACACCACCAATTATTTCACCGCTTCAGGCGCGGATGGCTTGTATCCCGCGATCCAGATTTTGTTTCGAGTGCGCAACGGTGAAACCCATTTTCATATTCCATTGCTGCTGAGTCCCAACGGCTACACGACGTACCGGGGAAGCTGAGATGAGTTCGTCGATCCGCGAGTGGCTGAACCTCAGTGTGCGGTGGATTCACGTTTTTGCCGGGATCATGTGGGTCGGACAGACTTACTACTTCACCTGGCTTGACGGGCAATTCACAAAACTGGAAAAACAGAGCGGTTCGAACGCGGCGGCTTCCAAGGTTTGGATGGTGCACAGCGGAGGCTTTTATTCTGTCGAGAAACAAAAATCCCTGGGCGTTGCCCCGGAGCAGGTGCGCTGGTTTCGCTGGGAAGCATTGATGACCTGGCTGGCCGGCGTGATTCTTCTCGTCCTGGTGTATTACTTGGGCGATGGACTCATCGATCCGGACATTGCGGATATTTCAAAGGGCGCGGGCATTGCGATTGGAGTCGGCGCGATGGTGGCCGGATGGATTATCTACGATTTGGCGGTGCGGTCACCGCTCGGAAAATCGCAGGCCGTGTTCGCGGGATTTGGTCTTCTGATGACCGCGACGGCGGGATGGGGACTGACGCACATTTTCAGCGGACGCGCTGCGTACATCCACGTAGGAGCCATCTTCGGAACCATCATGACTCTAAACGTATGGATGCGGATTCTTCCCGCGCAGCGCAAGATGGTTGCGGCTGCTGCCGCTGGCGAGAAGTTCGATGCTTCGCTCGGCGCGCAAGCAAAGTTGCGATCCAAACATAATACGTTCCTCGCCGTGCCGGTCGTCTTTCTGATGCTGAGCAATCACTTCCCGGTGGCGACTTATGGGAACCGGTACGGATGGGAAATCATGCTGGGGCTCATTGTGGCGGGATGGATTGCGGCGAAATTGATCCGGGAGTCTTGAATTGGAAGAAGTTTTTTTCTGTGAGCGAAAGTGAAATCAGTGTTGACCAGTAGCGATTTTGCAAGACTCGCGGAAGAAGTAATCGTACGCTGCGAGAAGCTAGCGACGTTTTCTGAAGATGCCGGCGGCACGCGGCGGACTTTTCTCTCGCCGCCGATGCGGGATTGCCACCGCGAAGTTTCCTCGTGGATGAATGCTCTGGGCATGACCGTGTCCGTGGATGCGGTCGGGAATTTGCGAGGATTTTTTGCGGGAACTTCGCCAGCAGCGCCGAGAATTCTGATTGGATCGCATCTCGACACGGTGCCGAATGCGGGGGCGTTCGACGGAATATTAGGAGTGGTGCTGGCGGTTGAACTCGTGGAATCTTTGCGCGGCTCGAAGCTGCCGTTTTCGATTGAGGTTATTGGATTTTCGGAAGAAGAGGGAGTGCGATTTGGAGTTCCGTTTATAGGGAGCCGGGCGCTGGTGGGCCGAGTGGATGAAGAACTTCTGGGGCGCAACGATGCGAATGGAATTTCCGTTCGCAAAGCGATTCAGGATTTTGGGCTGAACCCGAATGAGCTTTCCAAAGCGGCGCTGCGTGACGACGTTTTAGGTTACGTCGAATTTCACATTGAACAGGGGCCGGTGCTGGAAAGTTTGGGACGGCCACTTGGAGTCGTGGAAGCCATCGTTGGGCAGAACCGTTTGGAGTTTACATTTGCAGGACAAACGAATCACGCCGGCACGACGCCCATGAATTTACGGCACGACGCGCTAGCCGCAGCGGCGGAGTGGATCGTGGCCGTCGAAAGCTTGGCGCAACGCACAACGGATTTAGTGGCCACAGTGGGATTTGTGGAAGCGAAGCCCGGCGCGACAAACGTGATTGCCGGAGAGGCGCGGGCCACCCTGGATATTCGCCATGCGTCAGATCGCGCGCGAACGGAAGCGCTGGATGAGTTGATTCGTCAAGCAGAAGCGATCTCATCGCGTCGCGCAGTGACGGCGAAATGGCGAACGCTTCTCGCGCAGAATGCCGTGGCGATGGATCCGTTTCTGACGGACCAAATCGAGCACGCCGTGCAAAAAGCCGGCTGCGAGCCTCATCGCATGGCGAGCGGCGCGGGACACGATGCCATGATCCTCGCGGAAAAGATTCCGGCGGCGATGATTTTTTTGCGAACGCCCGGAGGCATCAGCCACGATCCGGCAGAGTCGGTGCATCTGGAGGACGTGGCGAAAGCGCTGGAATGCGGACAGCATTTGCTGACGCAACTTGCGGCTTCACAGGAATTCTCCGGAAGGACGTGCCGTGCATAATCTCGGTCACACGCGCAGCTCGCATCAGCGTAATCACATTTTGCAAACGCCCGACACGTTTGTGCGCACGACGTTGCCCGGGATGAAGAATGCTTCCGCGATTGTGCATGTCGGACCGGCGCTGGGTGCGGCGTTCACCGAATACACCACGGAGTTTGAAGCGAAGGGCGAATTGGGAGACACCCCTGCGCAGAGATTCATTTACGTTATGGACGGCGCGGTGACGGTAGAGGTCAAGGGAAAGCGGCATGAGCTCGGCGATCGAGGTTATGCCTATTTGCCGGAAGGATTTTCTCACCGAGTGGTGGCGAGAGAAAAAAGCCGGGTTGCCGTGATTGAAAACTTCTACGAGCGTGGGGAAAAGACTGAGTCGCCGCGTTTGCTGGTTTCGAGCGAGGATTCGATTTCTTCGCATGCGCTCGATGGCGATTCCGATTTGCAAGTCAAATGTTTGCTTCCCGACGAGCCGCAGTTTGATTTTGCAGTGAACACCATGGTGTACCAACCGGGCGCGGCGCTCAGCATGGTGGAAATGCATGTGATGGAGCACGGGCTGATCATGCTCGAAGGCGGCGGCATCTACCGGCTGGGCGATTCCTGGTATCCGGTGAGAGCGGGCGATTTCATCTGGATGGGGCCGTGGTGCCCGCAATGGTTTGGAGCTATTGGAAAACTTCCCGCGAAATACCTGATTTACAAGAATTGGAACCGGCATCCGCTCGGCGAACCGAAAAAATGAAATTGGAAATCGATCAGCAGGGACTACTCTCCGAACTGGAGACGCTGGCGACTTTTTCGGATGCGGAGCCGCCTGCGGTCACGCGAATTGTTTTTACTCCCACCGATTTGAAAGCCCGCGCTTGGATGATGGCGCGATGCGAAGAAGCCGGGCTCGCGGTGCGGCAAGACGCGATTGGAAATATTTTCACGCGATGGGACGGCGCCGATCCGGCAGCTCCAGCCGTTGGAACGGGCTCCCACATTGATGCGATTCCAAACGCCGGCAAATACGACGGCGTCGTGGGAGTGCTTGGCGGACTCGAAGCGATTCGCGCGCTGCAGCGGAGCTGATTCCGCCCCAAGAATTCGATTGAGCTCCTGGTGTTCGCGACGGAAGAGCCGACGCGCTTTGGGATCGGCTGCCTGGGGAGCCGATTGCTTTCGGGAACGCTTTCCGCGGAAGCGGCCGCAAAATTGAAAGACCGCGACGGCGAATCCGTGGAGGAAGTTCGCAGAAAAGCAAGCTTCAGCGGACAACTTCAGGATGTCAAACTGCCGAAAAGCTATTACAAGGCTTTTGTTGAGTTGCACATCGAGCAAGGGCCGCTGCTCGAACGCGCGAAAATATCGCTCGGAATCGTGAAGAGCATCGCGGCGCCAGCGAGTTTCCGCATTGCCATTGAAGGCGCGGGCGGGCACGCCGGCGGCGTGCTCATGCCGGATCGCAAGGACGCGCTTTGCGCGGCCGCAGAGTTGATTCTGGCGATCGAGACCGCGGCGCATGCAAGCGGAGCACTGGACACCGTTGCCACTGTCGGGGTGTGCGACGTTTTTCCCGGCGCGGTGAACAGCATCCCGAGTCGCGTGGGCATGACACTCGACATTCGGGATACGGACCTGGCGCGGCGCGATGGCGTGATGAAGGTGATCGAGCGCGCTTCACAAGGCATTGCCGCGAAGCGTCAAGTCTCGATTCGGTGGGAACTGGTCAACGCTGATGCGCCGGCGGATTGCGCTCCCGAAGTGCGTGAGGCGCTTACCGATTCCTGCCGGCAGCATGGATTTCCATTTCTCGAAATGGTGAGCCGCGCTTACCATGATTCCCTTTTCGTTTCCCGGATTGCGCCGACGGGGATGCTTTTCATTCCTTGCCGGAACGGCTACAGCCATCGCCCTGATGAATACGCCGCGCCGGAAGACATTGCGCGCGGGGCGCTGGTGCTGGCCGGGGCCCTAGCAAAGCTGTCGGCCTAAGCAGAAGACATCCCATTCTCAGAGGGACTGGCCTCACCCCTCCCGACCGGATCCACCCGCCTCTTTCGTGTAAGTGTCCCTTTTGGCCTCCGGTCGGGTAGAGCGATGGCGCGTAGCGGGCTTCGAATGATGCCGACGTTTCCATCGCCCTCCCTAAAATTCCGTACGGTGAGTTTTCCCCAGTACGGCTTCAAGGTCGGTATGTCAGACGGGGCCTTCCCAATCGCCACGCACACATCGTCGCGTCGCTCGGTTTGCTTCCGTCCTTCGTGCTCTCCGCTTTCATCGTCGTGATCCT